>Ga0306925_10000687_pt1 | contig 25536 bp, 25 predicted proteins | sample flu12Cox44000176_FD_203755 | JGI IMG/M metagenome (GOLD analysis project Ga0306925, IMG submission 203755) | Lab enrichment of tropical soil microbial communities from Luquillo Experimental Forest, Puerto Rico - flux8day.12C.oxic.44.000.176 (v2)... | ecosystem: Environmental > Terrestrial >... | reverse complement strand
TCGGCTTCTATATCATCGTCGGTCATGGCGTCGACCCCCGATTGATCGAGCAGATCGAGACCGTCTCACGTGAGTTTTTCGATCTTCCTCTTGACGAAAAGATGAAGGTGCATATCGGCAATACGCCCGGCGCGGTCGGCTATGCTGCTGTCGGCGACATCGCACTGGCCTATACCCGCGGTCAGGTCGCGCCGCCAGATCTCAACGAGTCGTTCCAGATTGCGAAAGTTGACGTGACGGACGATCGGTATTTCCAGAGCGAAGCCGCGCGCGGCCTGATTCCGAGCAATCGCTGGCCGGAGCGACCCGCCGCCCTGAAAGAGGTGTACACCAGATATTATCTCAGGATGGCCGCCCTGGCCGCGGATTTGATGCGGTTGTCGGCTCTCGCGCTCGGCCTGCCCGAGACTTACTTCGATGATAAAATCGACCGCCACATCAGCCGCCTCAACGTTCGTCTTTACCCGGAGCAAAAAATTGCTCCGTTGCCTGGCCAGTTACGCGCTGCAGCGCACACTGATTATGGGACTGTCACCATACTTAAGCCAGGCGACAGCGTTGGCGGTCTTCAGATCGCCGACCCTGATGGAAACTGGCACGATGTTCCGACGATTCCAGGATCGTTTGTGATCAACCAGGGCGACCTGATGGCGCGCTGGACAAACGATCGCTGGCTCTCAACTTTACATCGCGTCGCTAATCCTCCCGAAGAGGCCAAGGGCGGATCCCGGCGCCTGTCCATCGTGTTCTTTCACCATCCGAACTACGATGCTGTCGTGTCCTGCCTGCCGGGCTGCCTCGCTGCTGGCGCCGCGCCCACGTATGAACCGATCACTGTGAGCAACTACTACAGCATGAAAAAATCGCAGCAGCGCATTGCGCGGGCGAAGGCTGTGGAATCAGTGCCTAGCTGACCGATCGTCTCCTTGGGCTCACACTCAGTACGTATTCCGATGACATTGACGCAACCGCTCTTCACCTGTCCACGCGCGTTTGTCGTTATTGCCGCGGCTCTGCTTGCGGTCGCTTACGATATTAAACCAGCATCTGGGCAGGATTGGCCGACGCGCTCGCTCACCCTCGTGGTGCCATGGGCTGCCGGTGGCGGCACCGATGTGATGGGACGGATCATGGCGCGCCGGATGTCCGAGATCCTAGGTCAGCAGGTGATCGTCGAAAACGTCGCCGGCGCCGGTGGAATGATGGGTTCGGCGCGCGCTGCCAAGGCAGCCCCGGACGGCTACACATTCGTTTTCGGCAGCCGGTCGGACGCGATCAATATGACACTTTACAAGCACCCGACTTACAGCTTGCAGAACGACCTTGCCCCCGTTGTTCTGGTTGCCGAGCAGCCGACGATTTTGGTCGCGCGCAAGGATTTGCCAGTCGGGGGGCTAAGCGACTTCATCGCCTATGTGCAACGAAATGCGAGTACCATTCGATTAGGTTCCGCAGGCATTGGCGCGACCGGCTTCGTCGATTGCGCCATTTTCAACGGCATGATCGGGGTCAACATCCAGGCAATCCCGTATCGAGGCAGCGGCCCCGCAATGCAGGACCTGATCCGCCGCGAGTTCGACTATTTCTGCACGATCAGCGGGTCGGCGGCGCAACCGCTTCAGAACGATCTGATCAAGGGCATCGCGGTGTTCACGCGCGAACGATTGCTATCGCTGCCGAATGTGCCGACCGCCCACGAGCAGGGCATTGATTTTGATGCCTCGACCTGGTTTGGCTTCTTCGTACCCAAGGACACCCCAGCCGCGATAATCAAGAAACTTCACGATGCAAGCGTGACCGCAATGGAATCGCCCTCGGTGCAGCAGCAGCTCGCCACCAACGGAACGTATATTGTGTCGCCCGAAAAGCGATCAACGGAATATTTCGAACGCACCATCGTTCCTGAGATTGAGAAAAACGCAGCACCGATCAAGGCCGCAGGAATGTCAGTCGATTAAGCGTTCATTGGCGGTGTGCTGCGAGGCTCGTCTGTTCTGAATGCATCTTTTTCACGTCCCTCTCCATTTCGAGGCACGTGAGCCATTCGACATAACTTGGCAAGTAAACCGTTGACCGAATACAGCGCGTCTTATCGGAAGATGAATAAGTTCCCCAGTCCTTCACGATCTGCTCACGAGCGGTTTGTTCGGAACCAAGACATACATCGAAGTCATTCTGAACTGAGATGCCTCCCAGCAGGCGGGTCGTCACCTCGGCAGCATTCCGGCAGGTCTTCTGGATGTCGACCATAGGCACTGCGTTTGCTGGCGGAACTGTGGCGCGGACACCGATTGTTTGTTTGGCGCGCGTCGCGATCTGGACGGTGGCGCTACTGGCGTCCGTCACGCACCGAGCTTTGTCTTGTAAGCCGTCCATGTTGCCATCTGTGGGCTGACGGCAGTCCAATCCGACATTTAGACCGGAAATGCCGTCCGCCATCGCGAAGGACGTGAGGGCGCTGCTGATCTGCTGTTTGGTGCGCGCGACGGTTTGGACGGCGCTCGCCTCTGCAGGGCAAGGCGGGTGATCGCGTGCTATGTCCAGGATACTGTCAGCAGCTTCGCTGCAGCCCGGTTCGACCTTCTTGGCGGGGATGCCGTCCGTTGCCGCAAGCGCTCGCGGAACACTGTGTTTTGCGCGCGCGGTCGCCATCAGTAGGCGTGGCGGGGCATACGCCTGCCACCAGTAGATTGGGGCAACAACGGTCGCGGGCTCATATCTGGCACGCAGCGCTCGACTGGGAAGCAGGGACGCCGCGGCATATGCCTTCGAACGATCCAAGTAACTTGGATTGGGGCCGCAGGAGCCACCCTCGCCACGGGCGACGTAGTTGCACATTTCGAAGGTCGGTTGATAACAGTCAGTTATCTCACCGAATAAACACCAAGGGCCTGCTGCGGCAGGGTTCGGGCTCGCCTCAAACATCACGGCGGCCACAAGGATAGTAAAACGCTTCATCGTAGTTCTCTCGTCTAATAGGTAAGTACCATTTAGATTTTTGAGTGAATCGCAAGGAAAGTTTACGTAAATCCACGCAAACGATGGCAGTCACGCCTGTCACCAAGCCTCGGGCGCCTCGCGCCATTTGGCTGAGCGACGGCTGGCCAGCCTTGCAATATGCAGCGTATCGGTCGTCCGCGGAAATAGACCGATCACCGGCTCCAATCGTCTCGGTCGCCAATGACCCGAACCGGACATAAGCGGGTCGCTTTTGCTGCGATGCACGGGCCTGACCTGCTATAGTGAGCCCTTGATCCTTGGGCTTGGGGTCAGCGGATGAAGCGGCGCGAGTTCATCACCGTTCTCGGCGGCGCGGCGGCCATGCCACTCGTCGCGCGCGCGCAGCAGCCGACGCCGGTGGTCGGATGGCTCGGCAGCGATTCGCGAGAGCAGGACACCCGCCTGGTCCACTTCCGTCAGGGCCTGAAACAATCCGGCTACATCGAGGGCCAGAACTTGGCCATCGAGTACCGTTGGGCGGAAGGGCAACTCGATCGCTTGCCGGCGCTGGCCGCTGATCTGGTTGGTCGTCAGGTGAGCGTGATTGCGCTTAATGGCCTTCCGGCTGCGCGTGCTGCCAAAGCGGCGACCGCAACGATTCCGATCGTCTTCGAGATGGCGGCCGATCCGGTCCAGTTTGGACTTGTCGCCAGCCTCAACCGACCAAGCGGCAATATGACTGGTGTAACCTCGTTGAACTTGGAGGTGGCACCGAAGCAGCTAGAGCTGGTGCACGAAATGGTCCCGGCTGCCAGGGTTGTTGCGCTGCTCATCAATCCGGCCAATTCTGAACAGGCGCAGTCCACAATGAAAGAGGCGCAGGTTGCCGCGCTTAGTCTTGGGCTCGAACTCCATGTCCTCCATGCGAGCGGCGAGCGCGAGTTCGACGCGGTGTTTGCAAGCTTGGGCCAAATGCACGCCGCCGCGCTGGTGATCGGCCCCGACCCCATGCTCCACAGCCTGAGTGAGCAGCTCGGCGTACTGGCGTTCCGCCACGCGATTCCCGCGATTAGTCCCTATCGCGAGTTGACCGCAACCGGCGGTCTGATGAGCTACGGAACCAGTCCTGCGAACCTGTATCGCCCGGTCGGCGTCTATGTCGGACGTATTCTCAAGGGCGCGAAGCCCGCCGATCTGCCGGTCCAGCAGGCGGCGAAACTCGAACTCGTCATCAACCTCAAGACCGCGAAATCGCTCGGACTCGACGTGCCGATGTCGATGCTCATGCGCGTCGACGAGGTGATCGAGTGAAACGGCGCAACTTCATCACACTTCTCGGCGGCGCGGCCGCATGGCCGCTCGCAGCGCACGCGCAGCAACCGGGCGAGCGCGTGCAGCGCATAGGCGTGCTGATGAACCGTGCGCCGGACGATGCAGAGGGACAGGCGCGACTTAAGGCGCTCGTGCAAGGACTACAGCAATTGGGATGGGTCGAGGGTCGCAATGTGCGGATGGACGTGCGTTGGACGGCGGGCATTGCCGACCGCCTTCACCGGTACGCGGCAGAATTGGTCGCGCTCATGCCGGACGTCATTCTGGCCGATGGCGCCGTGGGCGTGAGCGCATTGCAAGGCGCGACCCGCTCCGTGCCGATCATTTTCGCTGCGGTCCCCGATCCGGTAGGCGCCGGCTTCGTCAAGAGCTTGGCGCGACCGGGCGGCAATACCACTGGGTTTACCGCGTTCGAATACGCAATCGCGGCGAAGTGGCTCGAACTGCTTAAGGAGATCGCACCAAACCTGACGCGGGCAGCGGTTCTGAGGGACCCCACTATCGCCGCCGGAATCGGCCAATTTGCCGCAATTCAAGCGGTGGGACCGATCACGATGGAGCTGAGCGTGGTCGATCTGCGCGATACCGATGCGATCGAGCAGGACGTTGCGGACTTTGCGCGCGGGTCGAAGAACGGTGGGCTGATTGTGACGGTAGGACCGTTCGGGGCGAATCATCCCAATGTGATCACCACATTGGCGAACCGCTACAAACTGCCCGCCGTCTACCCCTTCCGCTATTTCGTCGGCGTCGGCGGGCTCATGTCGTATGGGCCCGACCTCGTGAGTCAGTTTCGCCCTGCGGCTGGCTACGTCGACCGCATCCTCAAGGGCGAGAAGCCAGCCGACCTGCCAGTGCAGACGCCGACCAAATACGAACTTGTCATCAATCTCAAGACGGCGAGAGCACTCGGTCTCGAAGTTCCGCCGACGTTGCTCGCCCGCGCCGACGAGGTGATCGAGTGAACCGGCCCTTGAGGATTGGCCCGGTTTGAGGCATGGCGGCGACTCCGCACTGCGAACTAATATGCGCCCCGAAGCAGATAAATTCCAGCGACAGTCATGTCTGCTTCTCTAATCGGCCGTCTGGGTCAAGCACTTTCAGACTATCCACCACGTTCATCCGGAGCGCGCCGCGGATCGCCGCTTCGGGCCGAGTCTGCGGCGCGTCGCGCGGCGGTTCGCCCGAGCCGGTCGTAATCCTCGGCCAGCAGAAACAACTGTTCCCGCGCCGTTTCGCTGCTCATTCCCGCGGCGAGATCGCGCAACTCCTGCGCGCGTTTGTGAAGATGTTCCTGATCGTCGAGAATCGAGTACACCGGAGCAGACCTCCTCGCTTGCTCCGAGCCGGAACAAGCTACAAGGTACAATGATTTCCCGCAGGCGAAGTTCCCGCGGCCGCCGCCGGCGCCGGGGATGATTGCCAGGCCGCGGCCGCGGTTCGGCCGCGGCGGACCTGTGAAGCGCCGCGGCTCGTTTGCGAAGAGGCACTAGTGCCGCGAACCCGAAGTTCGCACACAGTATGCCGCAAGTGCGTTTGCGAACTTCGGGTTCAAAAGCGGTACTAGAATCATTACGTTGCTAGTGTCCCTTTGATTCCGAAGTTCGCATTCGAGTCTGCCGCAAGGATGTGCGAACTTCGGAATCGGGACACTAGGACCCGCCGCAATTCAGCCGACCGGGTGGGCGGACGCCGGCTCGTGCAAGATGATTCCTTCGAGCGGATCGCAGTCGTCGTCCCAGGCCGCGCGCTCGAGCGCGCGCACGGTGTCGGCGTAGCCCGCCTCCCAGCGCAAGCGAATGCCGGTCGGGCTGAAATCGATATCCTTGGTGTGGTTTTCGTTGTCGAGGCGCGGAGCGAGCAAGCGCACCACGTGCATTTGCGTGAGACAGCCATATTCGGCGAGATCCTTCACCACGGGATCGTTGCGCCGTGCTTCCGGGATGAATTTCGCGAGTTCCGACACGACGTGGCGCAGTTTGTGCACCTGGCGCTGGCGCGCGATGTGGCTGGCGACGCGGCTCGAATATTGGATGTCCTTGTGACGATGCAGCACCTCCCAGATGGTCTCCGGCTCCGGCCCCACCGGGTTCCACATGTGCACGGCGAAAATGAGTGAGCTGCGGCGGGGGAAATCGTCGAAGATCGCCTCGGTCGGGGTGTTGGAAAGAATTCCGCCGTCCCAGTAGAGCTCGCCGTCGATGCGGACCGCGGGAAATGCAGGTGGCAATGCTCCCGACGCCATGATGTGCCGGACGGTGATCGCCATCTCGCGGCTGTCGAAATAACGCATCTGGCTGGTGCGCACGTGCGCGGCGCCGACCGTGAGCCGCGGCGTGCAGCGATGAATGAGCGCAAAATCGACGAGCTCGGTGAGCGTCTTCTCGAGCGGCGCGGTCGAGTAGAAGCCGGCTTTCTCGTTTCCCAGCGGGTAATGCGCGCCGATCCAAGCCAGTGGATTGGGTTCGAAGAAACCGGGAACGCCGCCAAGAAGGGTGGACCAATAAGAGGTGGCATCGGCCAAGCCGGGCCAGCTCGACAGCCCCCAAAATTCCTTACGCCGCATGCGGCGCCAGAACTCGTGCAGCCGATCGAGACGATTCTCCGGCGCGTTGCCCGCGATCAGGCTGGCGTTGATGGCGCCGATCGACGTTCCTATCACCCAATCCGGCTCGACGCCGCCTTCGTGCAGAGCCTGGTAGACACCGGCCTGGTAAGCGCCCAACGCGCCGCCGCCTTGAAACACGAGGACGATCTGGCGTTCCGGTTTCGAAGCGCGGACGCGCCTTGCGCGGTCTTGAGGATCCTCGATCGACGCTTGTCTCGAAACGTCCAGCATGTCGCTCACCGTTCTATCGACCATCGCCACTCTTCCCCGCTCCCGGGGGGAGAGGGAAAGAACTCGCCGCTAATGCGCGGTCCAGCCGCCATCGACCGGCAACGCCGTGCCGGTGATCGATGCCGCGGCATCGCTGGCGAGAAAGACCGCGAGCGCGAGGGCGCGGGCGATGCCGAGGCCGATGCCGCTGGTCGAGCCCGTCACCAGCGCCACTTTGCCGGCCAGTGTCTCGCGAGTATTGATATTTTCCGGCTTGACGGCGATGTTCATGGCGCGAAGTTCCGGAGCTGAAGATGCCTGTCGCTCTCGCGCGGTAATGTGCCGGGGCGCCTGGCGCCGCACCAATGCCGATTGGCTAACGGGTCGATAGAGCTGCGCTATGGAAATGCATCAAGTTCGCTATTTTCTCGCCGTGGCGCAGGAGCTCAACTTTTCGCGCGCCGCCGAGAAGTGCAACGTCACGCAACCTTCGCTCTCGCGTGCAATTCAGCAGCTCGAGGGGGAGCTGGGCGGCCCGCTGTTTCACCGCGAGCGCCATCTCACGCATCTGACCGATCTCGGCCAGATGGTCCGGCCGCACCTCGAAACCGTCTACAACGCCGCCGTCAAGGCAAAAAGCCTGTCGCAGGATCTCAGTCAGTTGAAAAGGGTGCCGCTCAAGCTCGGCATCATGAGCACGATATCGCCCGACGAGATCGTCGACCTGATCGCGGCGTTGAAGACGCGATACGACGGGCTGGAATTGCGCCTCTGCGATGCCAACGCCAAGGATCTGCGCGAGCGCCTGCTCGCCGGCGATCTCGAGGCGGTCATCTATGCCTTACCCGGTGAAGCAAGCGACGAGCGCACCCACGTGATGCCGCTGTTTCGCGAGCAGATGATGATCGCCGTGCATGGGGGCCACAGGCTCGCCGGCGAGCGCGCCTTTCCGGTCCAGGAACTCGATGGCGAGTGCTACATCCACCGGGTGAACTGTGAATTTGCCGGTTATGCCGACCACATCCTTGCGGAAAAAGGCGTGACCTGCACGCCGAGCTATTGGAGCGAACGCGACGACTGGACCCTCGCCATGGTGGCAGCCGGGCTTGGCTTTGCCTTCATGCCGGCAAACGCCATCAAGCATCCCGGCGTGGTCGCGCTGCCGGTGGTCGAGCCCGAGTTCTGGCGCGAGGTGAATCTGGTCACGGTGCGCGGCCGGCCGCACTCGCCCGGTCTCGGCGCGTTGGTGCGGGAGGCGATGCGAAAGAGATGGTTCGGCAACAAAGCTCTTGCAGTTCGTGCGGCGGGGGAAGGCGCGACAAGCACCGCGTAACAAATGTTATGAACAGCGCTCCTTATGCAGTCGTCATGGCCGGGCTTGTCACCGCAAGTCGGGTTTACCCGACTTGCGGCGCCTCAATACGCGCAACTCGGGCAAGCCCGAGTTGCGGTGCCATCCACGTGTTGCCTGCTCAACAAGAAGAAAGACGTGGATGCCCGGGCCAAGCCCGGGCATGACGGAGCTTAGGTCTGAGCAAAACCCGCTGGTACGAGCTGAGGGGTCAACTGCCGCTTCGCAGGGCAGCAAGCATGTCGGCGATCGCCATTCGTTTGCGATAGTCGGGATCCATGAAGCGCGCGCGGATGCGGCCGTCGCGCCCGACGACGAAGGTCGCGGGGATAGGGAGCATCCAGGAGCTGTTGCCTTGAAACTCGGGAAGGTTGCGGCGACCTTGCATCAGCTTCTGCAGCTCCGCGCCCACCCAGATCGTCAAGTTCAACGACATCGCATAGCCGTTATCCATGTCGGTGAGGATCGGGAACGGCACGTTGGACTCGGACCTAAAGTCGGCAATGAATTTCTGAAGATCGGGCATGATCGCGACAATCTGGCCGCCCTCGGCCGCGATCTCCTGGTGCGCCTGCGCCAGCGCATTGATGTTGATGCGGCAATAGGGACACCAATGCCCGCGATGGAACGTGACTGCGACCGGGCCGCGGGCAAGGAGTTCGTTGAGGCTGACCGTCTGCCCTGAATCATCCGGCAGCACGAACGGGGGCAGCGGATCGCCCGGTTCCGGCGCGGCTTCGCCGGCGCCGTATTCGCGCAGCCGCTCGACCAGGCGATCCACCGCCGCGGCAAAATCAGGATTACTTTGGCGCCCGGCGTCCGCGAAGGCGCGAAGCTGCTCGGCCACCGATACGTCGAGATCGCGCACCCGCCGGAACGCGGCGTCCAAATCTTGTCCGTGGAGGTTCGAAATCATGCGCGCGCCCTGAGGATTGCGTCGCAGCCGCAACGAATTGGTGGAGCGAGCCTAACGCTTTGCGACGATGCTTTCCAGAATGGTGCCACGTCACCCATGCCCGCGAATGCCGATGACTGCGTCCGCTTCGGCGAGAATCATCAAAGTCCCAGCCGAATCGAACTCTGGCGTGGCGCCCAGCGCGGCTCTCGCCGCCATTGCGACGGTTTGTCCTCGGGCCAGTGCGCGCACGAAGGCGTCGCCGCCGGCAGGCAGACGGCGGACTTCGACCTCCCGCAACGCTCGCGTCACCAACGCCGCCTCGGGGCGCCAGCGCTGGATCGTACATTTGCCGTTTGCACTTCGGTTGTTTTCCCAGATCGTCACGACCGGAAAGCGCGAGGCAATGACGTGCACCGACGGGTGAAGGACGACGCGCACATGATCGGCGTGCTCGGCTTGCCAAGCCAGGGATCGATTCGCATCGATCGGCCGCGCATCCGGCGCGTGCTGCGCTTTGCACCGCGCAACCTCCAGCGCGGCGATATCCGCGACATATTCCATAGACGAGAGGCCACCCTCGCGGCGCAGGAAACGCGGAAAGCTCTCGCCGTAGCTCGGGGGAATGGGAACGCGCGGCGGCTCAGATAGAACGAAGCGCTGCGCCGTGACGCGAAACGATTGCTCGCCCACCATGCGGCGGATGACCGGAAAGCGCGCGGCCAGAACGTGGATTGCGCTTGCGTCATGATGATTGGCCGGAGCGCCGCAATGCGTGCGTGGATCTGCGTGCAGGCGCATGGAATGCGCGACCCGCGGATCGAGATCCAAGCGAAAGGCGCTGTGCGCGAAGGGTGCCACGAGCCGATCTCCGATAAGACCGTCAACCCGCAAGACGGCCGATCCTAGAAAAAAGGGAGGAGTGGAGCTCCTCCCTCTGCGCGCATGCGAGGGGACTTAGCGTCGGCCCCAACCGGGAACCACGAACATCGCAGCGCCGCCGTTTACCGGGACCTCGTAGGGCGCCTGCAGAAGACCATTGGGGGCGGTCGCCTGCGGATTCGATGAGCTCGGCGCATGGATCACGCCCCCTCTGCCGGTGGTCGTAGGCCCACTGGCGCCGAACTGGTCGATGTGCCGCGGCGTTCGGGCCTGCGCCGACCCAACGTCGCTCGTGATCAGCAAGACGGCCGAAGCCAACATGAGTGAATACCTTGCGATTGCGATCTTCGTGAGCATGATCCTTCTCCTGGTCTCGTGTGTTGCACTATCCGTCCGGATAGCTGCAGCTAACAAACACATTCGAGCCCACGAGCGGAAATATCATTGAAGCATCGAGTCGATAGCGCGGCGCTATTTCAACGCGGCGTGAATTGATCTCGCGGGGACCCATACTCCGGTGTCCGACAGACGATGGCACGCGCGGATTGCTGCCCCTGCATGGCGTACCATAGCGGCGCGCTATCGAAACCGGAGCCATTCGGCATTTAAGCTCGGCGTGGCTGCGCTTCATTGTGGCCGCGACATGTGCCGGAAGGAGAAAGCCATGCCCGCGCGATTGATTCATTTTTGCTTGCCCATTCTGGTCGCCAGCGTTCTCACCCTCGCGTCACCCGCGCCGGCGTTGGCCGGCAACGATGGAATCGTCCGAGTGAAGAGCGCCTTTCCGATCGGCGAGACCATCGTGCGCCTGAAAAAAGACATCGCCGACAAGGGCATCATGTTCTTTGATGAAATCGATCAAGCCAAGCTCGCGGCGGGCGCCGGCATCACGCTTAAGCCCTCGGTGCTGCTGATCTTCGGCAATCCGCCGCTCGGTACGCAGTTCATAACGGCAAACGCCAACGCGGGTCTCGACTGGCCGGTGCGGCTGCTCGTGTTCGAGAACGACAGCGGCGAGGTGTGGACCGCCTACACGGAGTTCGACTGGATCGCCCGGCGGCACGGAATCAAGAATCGCACCGAGCAGTTCAAGATGGCGGCAAACGTCATCGCCTCGATCACCTCGAGCATAAAGGCGAAATGACCGTACCTCGCCGATGCCTGCTGACAAATACGACGTGCTCAGGAGACGAGCGAGCGCATACTCGGGGCGCACATCGTCGGCCACGCCGGGGAAGAGCTGATTCACATCTTTGCATTGGCAATGAAATTCGGGATGACCGCGAGCGAGATCCGCGAGACCGTCTACGCGTTCCCGACTTTCTCCGCCGAGATTAAAAGCATGCTGTGATGCTTGGCGGCGGCAAGCCATAGCGGCTGCGCATCATTTCAACAGACATTCGGCATTTCCGTTGAGCGCCGCGTCCGGCGATTGTCGTGCCGCTGCGGCCTCTGGCCGTGCCGTAACAGAAGGAGATCACGCACATGCGCAACTGCATCACGGGCGGTCGTCGAAGGACCCGCCGAACGCTCACCCTGGCGGGCCTCGCCGTCGCATCGATGCTGGTTGGAATTCCGTCGGCGCTGGCCGGCAGCTGTCCGGCCGACAAGACGAAGGCTGATGTCCGTCCGGCCGCGGATCACGCCGCCAAGGGCGTCACCGACACCGTGCTTGCCGCCATCGACCTCGAGAAGGAGCCAGCGAACATCAAGGGGCGCCAGCTTCGCTTCCGCAAACTCACAATCGAGCCCGGCGGGATCGTGCCGTGGCACAGCCATGACGACCGGCCGGCGATCATCTATGTTGCCGAGGGCGAGATCGTCGAATACGCCAGCAACTGCGCCGCCCCGATCCTGCACAAGGCGGGCGACATCAGGCCGGAGACCCATGGCACGTCCCACTGGTGGCAGAACCTCGGCAACAAGACCGTGATCCTGTTCGTCGGCGACATGCTGCACGACAACAACGACCACAACATGTGACCGGCAGAGCAGGTCAATGTCGGTCGAATCGTTCGGCGGACGAGAGCCGCGCGCTCTTTCCCTCTCCCCGCGCAGCGGGGAGAGGGTGCTACCGCGCCCGGCCTCGCGAGTGTTGCTCCGGACAATCGTGATCGGCCTGACCGCGTTTCTCACCGTGGTGGACCTGTTCGCGACGCAGGCAATTCTTCCGACGCTGACCCGCGCCTATGGCGTCACACCGGCCGCCATGGGGTTTGCCGTCAACGCCAGCACGATCGGCATGGCGGTCGCGGGGCTCATCGTCTCCGTATTCAGCCGACACATCGACCGCCGATCGGGAATTCTGCTCAGCCTGGCCGCGCTCTCGGTCCCCACCGCGCTGCTCGCGCTTGCGCCGGACTTGACCACGTTCACCCTGCTGCGCGTTGCGCAAGGGCTGTGCATGGCGTCGGCTTTCACGCTGACCCTTGCCTATCTCGGCGACCAATGCAGCGCCGCCGACGCGGGCGGCGCATTCGCCGCCTACATCACCGGCAACGTCGCCAGCAATCTCGTCGGTCGGCTGATCTCCGCCGCGGTCGCCGACCATCTCGGGCTCGCATCCAACTTCTATTTCTTCGCGGCGCTCAATCTCGCCGGCGCAGGGCTGGTCTACTTCACGGTGCAACGCGCCGCTCCCATGGAGCAGAACGGCATAGCCACGCCGTCTCCCTATGCCGCCTGGCTCGAACACCTGCGCAATCCGCAGCTGCGCGCCGCCTTCGGCATCGGGTTTTGCATCCTGTTCGCGTTTATCGGTACGTTCACCTACGTCAACTTCGTGCTGGTGCGTGCGCCGTTGTCGCTCGGGCCGATGCAGCTGGGATTTGTCTATTTCGTGTTCCTGCCGTCGCTGGCGACCACTTTGCTCGCGGGCTGGTCGGTGCACTGCTTCGGAACCCGCCCGACTTTGTGGTGCGGCTTGGCGGTGGCCGGGTTTGGTCTGCCGCTGCTTCTGCTGCCGAATCTCGCCGCTGCGTTGTCGGGGATGGTGCTGATCGGCGTTGGGACCTTTTTCGCTCAGGCGACGGTAACCGGATTCGTGAGCCAAGCCGCCACCGCGGACCGCGGCTCGGCCAGCGGCATCTATCTCGCCTGTTACTTTGCCGGCGGTCTCGTCGGCACCGCGATCCTCGGCCAAATCTTCGATCGGCTCGGCTGGCCGGCCTGCGTGGCGGGCATTGGGCTATCGCTCGCCGCCGCCGCGCTTCTCGCCGGGCGCTTGAGGATGCCCGCTGGAACCAGACCACAATAGTCGCGTTCACATGCCCGTGAGCACGCCGAGGGTGTCGAATTTTCGGCTGGGCAAGACTCGCCAGCGCGCCTGAATCGTTGTTTGTTCGTTGCGCGCTCGATGGCTAGTGTCCCGATTTCGAAGTTCGCACAGCCTTGCGACAGCCTCGAAGGCGAACTTCGGAATCAAAGGGACACTAGCAACTTTATGATTCTAGTGCCGCTTTGAACCCGAAGTTCGCGAACGGGCTTGCGGCATGGTGTGCGCGAACTTCGGGTTCGCGGCACTAGCGCTGGGAGTGAGCATGCCGATTGTTGTCCCTCACGACGCGGATGCTTCCGGCACTTGCGGCGTCGCGATCATGGCGAAGGCATCGATTCCGGAACAAACCAAAACCCGCTTGGTCCCGACGCTGACGTTCGATGAGGCGGCGCGCTGCAACACCGCGTTCCTGCGCGATGCGGCGGACACCATTCTTGCGGCCGCCGGTGAGGCCGCGATCACGGGTTACGTGGCATTCGGGCCGCCCCAGGCAAAGCCGTTCTTCCAGGACAATCTACCGCCGGAAATCGGACTGATCGAAGCATCGTATCCCAGCCTCGGCGATTGCCTTTATTCCGCAGTGACGCAGATTTTGCAGCGCGGCCATGGTGCCGCCGTGCTTCTCAACGCCGACAGTCCCACGCTGCCGAGCTCGGTTCTGCGCGAAGCCATCGCTGCGCTGATGGCGCCTGGCGACCGCATGGTGCTGGGACCGGCAACCGATGGCGGCTACTATCTCATCGGGCTGAAGCGCGGACACCACCGTCTGTTTGAGGACATCGCCTGGAGCACCGAACAGGTGGCGCGGCAGACCATCGATCGCGCGACCGAACTGAAACTGCCCGCGCACATTCTGCCGCGGTGGTATGACGTGGATGATGCCGGCTCCTTGGAAACGTTGCGCGCCGAGCTGTTCGATGGACGGCCCTTTGCGCCGGACATTCCCGCGGGCGAAGCGCGACACACCCGCGCGCTGATGCAAACGCTGGCGCCCAGACTGAACTTGCAGCGCCGTCAGGCCACCGACGCACTCGGGAGGGCGGCCGAGTGAAGCGGCTTACTGGGCTCGATTGGCCGCTTTTGCTCCTGGCCGGCTGTCTGTTGGCCGGCGCGGCCGCGGGTGCCGTGGCCATCTCCCATTTCGACGATCCGAACGTCGGAACCGTTGCGCTCACTCAGGCGGTTCCTTACGCCATCGCCGTGTGGCTCGTCGTTTGGGGGCCGCAGCGCCAGCTGGACAACGGCCGCGCGCTCGCGACCATTCTGCTCGTCGCCATCGCCATGCGGCTCCTGCTCCTCCCGGGCACGCCGGTTTCCACCGACGTGTTTCGCTATATCTGGGACGGCCGCGTGCAGGCCGCCGGGATCAATCCGTACCTCCATCCTCCCGCCGATGCCGCGCTTTCCGGTCTGCGCGACGCGGCGGTCTTTCCCTATCTCAGCCGCGCCGACTACGCGCCCACGATCTATCCGCCCACGGCGCAGATCGTGTTTCATCTCGTTGCGCGCATCTCGGAAGCGCCGATCGTGATGAAGGGCGCCATGCTGGCGTTCGAGGCGCTTGCGGTGTTTGCGCTTCTCAAGCTGCTCACGGCGCGCGGCCTGCCGCGCGCGCGCATCCTGCTCTATGCGTGGCATCCGCTGCCGTTGTGGGAATTCGCGCGCAGCGGCCACGTCGATATCGTCGCCATCGCGTTCTTGCTGCTGGCGCTGCTGGCGGTGGAGCGCCGCTCGCCGGTTTTTGCCGGCATCGCGCTGGCGGCCGGCGTGCTGGTGAAATATTTTCCGATCGTCACCGCTCCCGCGCTCTACAAACGATGGGACTGGCGGTTTCCGGCCGCGTTCGTTGCGACAGCCGCCGTTCTCTACCTGCCTTACATCGGCGCAGGCAGCAAAGTCCTCGGGTTCCTCGGTCAGTATCTCCGCGAGGAAGGCCTCGAGCAGGGTTCGGGCGTTTTTCTTTGGCAGCTGCTCGGCACCGTCGTGCCGCTCCACGCCGACGCCTTTCCGTTCTACCTCGCGCTCGCCGCCACCGTCATGGCCGCGCTGGCGCTTGTCGTTTTTCTGCGCGAAGCCAAGCCGGGCGCCGATCTGGCGGGCGCCATGTTGCTGGCGGTGGCGTTCACCTTCCTGTTCTCGCCGCATTACTCCTGGTACTTCGCCTGGCTGGTGCCGTTCCTGTGCTTTTATCCGGTCGTCGGCATCATCTATCTCACCTGCGCGTGCAATTCGCTTTACTTCGCGCATTGGCCCCCCACCGTCGCGGAAGGTCTGGTCCTTTACGGCCCGTGCGCGCTCCTGCTGATCGCCGAATTTGCCGTTCGCCGCCGCCGAACAGCGGAGGAGCGCCATGGCCGCGCACTCGCAGCCTGAGCTCAAAGTCGACCCGCGGCGCTACTTCGAGAGCGTCGGCGCAGAACGCAGCGAAATCGCTGCGCGCCGGCCGGTCTGCGTCTATCTCGAGACCACGAACCGCTGCAATCTTTTGTGCACGACTTGCCCGCGCACCTATGAAGAGCTCGAGCCGCCGGCCGATATGAGCTGGGCGCTGTTCACGTCGATCGTCGATCAGATTCCCGATCTGCAACGCGCGGTGCTGCACGGCGTCGGCGAGCCGATGCTGGTGCGAAACCTGCCGCGCATGGTGCGCTATCTCAAGGAGCGCGGCAGCTATGTGCTGTTCAACACCAACGGCACGCTGCTCAACGAGAGGAACGGCAGGGCGCTCATCGCGGCCGGCCTCGACGAGCTTCGCGTCTCGCTCGACGCGGCGAACGCCAAATCGTTCCGGGCGGTCCGCGGCAAGGATTACTTCGCGCGGATTCTGCGCAACGTTCGCGCCTTCCGCGCGCTGCAGGAGCGCGAGGGTGCCGAGCGCCCGCGGGTGTCGGCCTGGCTAACCGGTTTGAAGGAGACGATTTCCGAATTGCCGGCCTTCGTGCGCGTGGCCGCCGAGATCGGCGTGCGCGAAGTTTATCTGCAGCGTATGGTTTTCTTCGATAAGGATTCGATCGGCCTTGCCCGGCCCGACCAATCGCTGTTCGAGCGGATCACGCGCGAGGAGGCGGAACACCTCGAAGCGGCGGAAAGGCTTGCGCGGCAATACGGGATCGCGTTCAACGCTTCCGGCGGCGCAACCGAGCCGGGCGTGAGCCTCAAGCGCGATAGCAGCGCTTCGCCATGGACGCTATGCCGGCGGCCCTGGACGGTCATGTATTTCACGGCCAATGGGCGGGCGCTGCCGTGCTGCATCGCGCCGTTCTCGCAGCGCGGATACGAGAACTACACGTTGGGCGATGCCACGCAGCAGACGCTACAGGAAATCTGGAACGGCGCGGCCTATCAGTCGTTCCGCGCGGCGCTGTTGTCGGAACAGCCGCCGGATGCCTGCGCGAATTGCGGCCTGCGCTGGAGCCTGTGAGCCGTGGCCGCGGTCGACAGCGAGGGCAGCGGGGCAGGGCGCGCCGTCGTCGTCATACCGACGCTCAACGAAGAGGCGTCGATTGCCGACGTCGTGCGCGGGATTCCGCGCGATCTGATAGATCGCGTCATCGTGGCGGACGGCGGCAGCAAAGATGCCACGGCCGCGCGCGCCCGAACGGCAGGCGCCGAGGTGATCGACGCGGGAGCGGGCTATGGACGCGCCTGCCTCGCCGGCGCATTGGCGGCGCAAGGCGCCGAGATCGTCGTGTTCATGGACGGCGACGGCGCCGACGATCCGCGCGCCATCGAACAACTCATCGCGCCGATCCGCGCCGGCCGCTGCGATTTCGTCATCGGCTCGCGCACGCGTGGCGAGCGCGAGCCCGGCAGCATCGCCTGGCATCAGCGCGCGGCCGGTATCCTCGCGGGCTGGGCGATGCGGCTTGTCTGCGGCACGCGCTACAGCGACATGTGCGCGTTTCGCGCGATCCGCCGCGATGCGCTGCTCGATCTCGGCATGCGCGAGCCGACCTACGGCTGGAACATCGAGATGCAGATGCGCGCCGCCCAGGCCGGGCTGCGCATTCTGGAAATTCCGGTTGCGTACCGGCGCCGCAGCGGCGGCCACTCGAAGGTGGCGGGGAGCTTGCGCGGGACGCTGCGCGCCGGCGCCCGCATCATTGCGACGTTTGCCCGGCTTTCATTCCGATCGAAGCAGCAATTGCATCGCCTGCGGGTGGAGCGCGGCTTGTCCAGCGCCAAGCAAGCGGAGCGGGATCAGCGCGCGCGCTGATCGACCTGGGCCTGCTTCTTTGGGCCTGCGCGTTCGTTCCAGCAGTTGCCGCCATCTGCGCTCCAAGGCGCGATGTCGGTCCAGCGGATATTGCGATGAAGTCGGCACGTCGATGTCTCCATTGAGGAGAGGCGCACTCTTGCGCGAATGAAACAGCTTCCGGGCCGCTTGGTTCCGGGTTCCCGCGCCCGTGAGCGTGAACGGTGCGGGATTGGCGAGACTGGGAAAGCCGTCGGTTTTCGAGCAGCGGATGGAACTCGGTGAGCCACGAGCGGATTTGTTCCATGCAAACCGGGGCTTTTCCATTGCTGTGGTCTTATATCAGCGGCGCAAGTCAATGATTCGTCATGCGCTGGCTTGGCCCGCGCATCCACGTCTTTCTTTATTTATTTGCGACAAAGACGTGGATGGCCGGGACAAGCCTGGCCATGACGGTGTGGATAGGGGAGTCAAACACCCTGGGTATTAGCGCATCTGGAAGACCAGCTTGCCGCGGAAATGGCGCGATTCGCTCAAGCGGTGGGCGTCGGCAGCCTGAGAGAGGCGATAAAGCTTGATCTCGGGCGCGCGGATGGCGCCGGCTGCGAACAACTCGGCGATGCGCTCGAGCGGCGCCCGCGCGCGTGCCACCGGCGGGCGCAGCGAAATCACGTCGTCGCGTTTTGGCTTGGGCGGCTGCTCGCCCGACGCGATGAACGCCCCGCGCCCCCCTGGCTTGAGCGCCGCGAATGAGCGCTCGGCAACGTCGCCGCCCACGGTATCGAAGACGGCGTCGCAGTCCCGCACAGCCTCGGTAAAATCGCGTGCGTTGTAATCGATGACTTCGTCGGCGCCGAGGCTGCGCACATAGTCGTTGTTCGCCGCGCTTGCGGTGGTGATCACGTGGGCGCCGATATGCCTGGCGAGTTGAATGGCGAAGCTGGCGACGCCGCCGGCGCCGCCTTGAATGAGGATCTTCTCGCCCGGCTTGAGTCGCAGCGTTTCCTCGATTGCGCTGATCGCGGTCAGTCCGGTGAGCGCCAATGCGGCGGCGTTCACATGGGACATGGCCTGCGGCTTCTTGGCGACGATTGCGGCTTTGACCGCGATCTTCTCGGCATAGGCGCCGTCGCGGCCGGATTCGCAGACGCCGAACACGGCGTCGCCGAGGCGAAGGTCCGCGACGCCTTCGCCCAGCGCGGCGACCGTGCCGGAAAAATCACGGCCCAGCCCTAACGGAAATTTTGTCGGTCCGTATTGGCCGCGCCGCACTTTCCAATCGGCGGCGTTCACGCTGGCGGCAACGATGTCGACGACCACTTGGCCGGGCCCGGCGACCGGATCCGGCAAATCGCCGTACTGCAGGACCTCCGGTCCGCCGTATCGCTCGATGAACACAGCCTTCATGCGGGGTGTTGCCTCTGGGGTCGGAATTCCTGCAGCGGTTCAGCTGGGAAGTGCTGCCCCAACCGCTCCAGCTTTATATCGAGAATGGACGTGCCATGCGACATGCGGGGCGCGGCCTTCGCTGAGCCGCGCCACGGGGTGTGGGTCCCAGCTTTCGCGGGGATGACACTGAGGTGAATTAGCCAATCCGCCAGCGCAGGCGCTCCAGGAGCGCGCGTCCCATGATCCAATCGAGATCCTCGCGCGTGAGGAAATCGAACTCTTCGATGAAATGAGTCACCACCTGGCGATAGCTCACGCTTTTCGCCACGCGGCTGATGTCGCTGCCCCAGAACGCGCGGCGCGGGCCGAACGCGTCGATCACGCGCTTAAGCGGCTCGCGCAGATTGCGGAACGGGTAGGGCTCGGTGGAGAAGCACGGCAGCGCCGAGACCTTCACGGACACGTTGGGATGGCACGCGAGCGCGCAGATGCGCGCCGCGGCCGCTTTGGTTTCCGCGTCGATTGTCGCGCGGGCAAATCCCATGTGATCGATGATCAGCGCGAGGCCGGGATGGCGTTCGGCGATAACGCCGAGCTCGGCGAGCCGCTCCGGCGCATGCACCATCACCGGAACCGCGTAGCGTTCCGCCTGCGGCCAGAACCAGTCGGCGCTGCCGTCGGTGAGCCAAGGCCGGTCGGCGTCGCGATGAAACGTGAGCCGCACGCCGAGCATGCCCGGTTGCGCGCGCCAGCCCGCGAGCAGATTTTTATCCTTGCCGCTTTGCAACGGGAACCGTCCCATGACCGCAAAGCGGGCGGGATGTTTTTGCGCCGCCTCGAGCGCGTAGTCGTTGCGGTCGCCTTCGATCGAGGGCGGCACCAGGATGGCGCGGTCGACGCCGGCGCGGTCCATGTCGGCGAGCAGCGTTTCGTAGCGGTGGGGCGAATTCTCGCGGCCGTCGCGCAGGAGCGGGCGGTCGGGCCGGTCCGGCGGCCACACATGCACCTGCGAGTCGACGATCAGCATCGCATGGGCGCCTTATAGATCGAGACTATTTCTCTCATCCCACACAAGCTCTCGACCGTTACCAACGCCTTTGGTATTTTCATACTTATTCTGTGAATTGATCTGGGAGGCTGGGATGGTCGCGCCCTTCGGGACGGCGGGCAAATCCACGACATCAAAGCTGGTGATCGCGGCGGGTGCGGCGCTGTGCGCCGGGATCCTGTTGCTGGCGAGCGCGAGCGAAACGAGCGCGCGATTCGGCGGCTTTGGCGGGATGGGCGGCTTCCGGGGCGGCGGCCTGGGTGGGCTCGGCGGCATGCGGGGCGGGCTTGGCGGGATGCGCGGCGGCCTCGGCGGGATGCGGAGTGGCGTTGGCGGCATGCGCGGCGGACTCGGCGCAAGCGGAATGCGGAGCGGGTTGGGCGGCCGCGGCATCAGCCGCGCCGGCGCGCTGCGCGGCGGTTCTTCGAGCGTGTCGCGCAGCGGCGTTCGCCACCCGGGGGCGAGTACCGCATCACGACGCGCGCCTTCCAAATACACGGCCGCCAGCGCCACATCGAAGCATGCCGGCGCGGCCAATTCGTCGCGGATTACACGGCCCACAGACCGCATGCACCGGCCGAGCCAGCCGACCAAGCCGGTTGCGTCGGGCCCCGGCACTCCGAGCATGCCGGGCAAGCCGATCGCGCCGGGACCCGGCAAGCCGATCATGCCGGGGCAGAGCGGGCCTGCTCTCGCAGGATCAAGCGCGGCGCACCGACCAAGCCAGACGGCTTCGGCCGCTTCGCGCAGCACGTGGACCGGCTGTCACGGCTCGGGCGGCGTATGGGGCCACAACGGCAGCTGCGGCTCTCCCTCCATGCCGACCGGCGTGGGTTCGTGGGGATCGAGCAGCCTTGGTCGGTTTTTGCCAACGTCGTGGCGAATCCCGATGGTGTCCTGGGACTGGTCAGGCCTGTTTAGCCAGGACGTCGGCGGCATGAGCTTGGCTGGAATAGCCGCACCGTTCGCGGCGGTGCCAGACCCGGTGGCGGCGCCCAGTCCCGAGCGCCGACTCCAGCCCGCATTGGCGAAATCGAAGCTGAAGGACAGCGAGCAGGGTTTCCTGGCGATTCCGCTCGCCGACTGGCTGTTTGGCGCTAGTGGTCTTCTGGAGGTGGCTGTCTGCACTTTGACGGAATGGTGCAGCCACCAGCCGGCATCTAATTCAGAGCTGAAATCCGTTGCGATTGAGAAGCCGCCGCCGCGCCCCTTCGAGCCACTCATAATACCTGATGACCTGCAGCCGGCAGCGGACCCGCAGCCACAGACGCAGCCGACGCCCGAGCCGGTGACGCAGACCGCGCAGGCCGAACCGTCGCAAGCGGGCGGCTCAGGCCCCACGACGGCGACGCAGCAACAGTCGCTCTATCCGAGCGGGCCGTTTGGACAAGGTCCCGGTCTGCAGCCGGTCCCTTCGCTCGGCTCGAGCACCAGTACGTCGATGTCGTCGCAGCCGACGAACGCGCCCGCAGCACAATCGCAGCCAAGCCCGGCACCGGCGCCGCAGCCGACACCGGCCGCGCAACCAGCCCCTGCATCACAGCCAACGCCCGCATCCGCAGCGCAGCCCGCACCCGCATCGCAACCGGCGCCGGCCGCGCAACCAACACCCGCCGCGCAGCCGACACCGACCAGCACCGCCGCAACGTCGCAGCCGACGACGACAACGCCGGCGACGCAGCCTTCACCGATACAGGGCGGAGCCGGTCAGTCGACCGGGGGCGCTGGAGTGAGCCAAGGCGCGCAGCCAGCACCCGCGGCCACTCCGAGCCCCGCCGCCTCGCCGGCTGGCGCACCCGCAGCTCCGGCCGCGGCGCCGGCGGCCGCACCGAGCGCGGCTCCCGCGCCTGCACCTGCGCCCGCGCCGGCTCCGGCCCCTGCGCCGGTCGCGGCGGCTCCAATGGGCCCGATCGGTATTCCCGATCTGCCGACCGTGATCTCTCCGACGTTGGCGCCGAGCGCAGACCCGCGCATACCGACCGCGCCCGCGCTCGAAACTGTGCCGGCCCCGGCACTGACATTGGGACGGGCGAAGGTGATGCCACAACCGGCTGCGGCATCGCCCTCACGGGTGCCCCCTGCGCCGCCGGTCATCGTGCACGGATTTCAGCCTTCAGAGCCGGATCGCTGGAAGCTTGCAATGTCGCTTCGCCCGGATCTCGCCAAGCTCGACGCGGCTGTGGCTGACGACAAAGAGCCCAATGTGGAACTCGTGGTGTCGCTCAAGGCGGATCCAGACGCGATGCGAGCGTTGAAGGCATATGCACCGGAGCCGATTCAACTCGCATTCAACCGGGTGGAGACCGCAAAGGTCACTCACGCGGCCATGCGCGTGGTCATGGCTCAACTCCAGTATCGAACGGAGTGGGCGAACAAGACACTGACATACGAAGTTGTCAGGATGCCGGTCGCTGCAAGCATCGTTAACACTGACAATGATCTGCGCGTGCTCTATTACGACATGCAGTCGAAGGCGTGGCGTGAACTGGCGCGACAGGAATGGGCGCCATTGTACTGGCGAGCCTACGCCGAGGTGACGGGGTACAGTCCCGAGGCGCTGGAGAAGCAAGTCCTTGGCGGTGTAACCCCGGAAAATCGCACGGTGCTGGAAGCGTGGCTCAGAACCGGGCGCAATCAGCTGGGTGGTCAGCTCGATGACGAGTTGCTCGGAATGAAGAAGTGGGCGGAATGGCACGGCCAGCTCGAGACCGACATCTCGCACCCGGAAGCGGCGGCGGACTTTTTAACTCGCTGGGGGGAAGAACCGCTCATCCCGAAAGATGCGCGAAGCCTCGGCGAGGCATTCCTCGCGAAAATCGAGGAGGCGGAGCGGTCAGGGCGCAGGCTTCAGGCACTCGCACAGGCCGACAAGGGCTGGAAGTTCCTGCTCTTGGTGCGTCAGTCGATGGAAATGGCTCGCGTCCAGCTCAGGGATATTCCGAAGGACGTGCAGGATTTGTTCGAACAGATCAAGGCACTCGATCCTTTCGATGTCACCGTGACGGCGACACCGCAACAGCACGCGGTATTCGAGGAGATGACTCCCCGAATTCAAGCGATCAAGGACCGGCTGTACACGCAGTTCATGTCGCTGCACTGGGACAGGTTCGGGAGGATGGTACAAGCGCCCTAGTGGGAGGGATGCCGCCAACATCGGGCGGTTATCGACCTCAAAATCCAATCTGCGCTAACGCCGCAGGCGCTTGATTTCCTCGCTCGCCGCGTGGAAGGCGATGAAACCCTTCGGACATGTGTCCACCGCCGCCTGCAGCGCCTTTGCCGCCGCCGCGCGCTCGCCACGCAAGAGCTGCCACTGGCCGAGGTAGAACTGCGCTTCGCAGCGCTTCTCCGGGGTATCGGCGGCGCGCTCTACTGCGGGCGGCGGCTCCTGCTCGAGATACAATCCCACGATCGGCACAGGCCAATCGGCCGTCGTCAGGCGCGTTGCATAACGCATGAGCTCATCACGTCCGGCCGCGTTGCCGGCGCGGGCGCGCGCAAGATAAAGCATGAGCATCGCGTAAGGATCCGGTCGCGCCTCGGTTACCCGCACGAGGTCCTCGGCGGCCCTGACGAAATCGCCGAGATAGAACCGAACCAGCCCGCGGCTGCCGTAGGTGTAGACGTCGGCGGATTGCCGGGCGATCGCGCGCTCGTAGTCGTCGATGGCGCGCTGATATTCGCCGACGGTCCGGTAGAGGTCCGCGCGTTTGGCGTATCCCGAGGGATCCTGCGGAGCAAGCTTGATCGCCTGCTCGTAGTCGGCAAGAGCGCGGGCCACGTTACCTTTGCTGCTCCAAGCGCGAGCGCGCCCCAGATATAAGGCGGCGTTCTGCGCATCGAGGCGGATGGCCGCGTCGTAATCGGCGATTGCCTGCTCGAGATCGCCGGTCGCGAGGTGCACTGCGGCTTTCAAGCTCCAGGCCAGCGCGCCGCTGCCTTGAGCATTGTCGCGATCGAGCCTTATCGCCGCGTCGAAGTCGGCGACGGCGGAATCGTAGGCGCCCTGACGTGTCCGGCAGATGCCACGGCTCACAAAGGCGGCCGCGTGGTTTGGAAACAGCGCAAGCGCGCGATCGTAATCGGCAGTTGCTTGCGGGCATTGATCCTTGTCCCGATAGATGTCGCCGCGTTCGAGGTGCGTTGCCGCGAGAGTTGGATCGGCCGCGATCGCGGCGCTGAAATCGGCAATCGCGCGATCGGGGTCGCCGCCGCCCTTCCAGCCCAGCGCGCGGTTGAACAATGCGAATGCCCGGACGCGCGCCACCTGTTGTCGGAGAATGCGGGTGCAGGCGTCGACTATGCCGTCCGGATTAGCGCTGGGATCCGCGCAAACGGCCCAGGTCTGCTGATCTTGAAGCGCGCCGCCGGAGGTTTGATCCTGAGCAAGGGCGGGCGCAGTCAGCAGTGCTAGCGCGCCGAACCAGACGGCCGCCACCCTAGTCCGTGCGGGCGCGCCCGGTGCAGCGTCGCAAAGCCCACGGTTCATGTCACACCTATGGCTTGAGCCGCTTCAGTTCTTCGAGCGCGGCGCGATATTCGACGACCGCGTCGCTGCAGGCATCGACGGCTTGTCGGAACGCCTGCGCGGCGGGATCCCGCGCGCCGCGCGCGAGCTGCCATTGTCCGACGTAGAAGTGCGCTTCGCATTGCTGTGCAGGGCTCAATGCCGCCGCCTGAACGGATTCCGGCGCGCGCCCGCCTTGGAACAGCTCGATGATCGGGTAGGGCCAATCCGCCGGTCCGAGCCGCAGCGCGGCGCGCGCAAGCTCGGCCGAATTCTGTTTGATCCCCGAGCGCGCGCGTGAGAGATGCAGCCACAGCGCGGCGTATGGATTTGGCGGCCCCGCAACGGCGCGGGTGAGGTCTTCCGCCGCGGCGCGGTAGTCGCCGAAATAGAAGCGGGCGATCGCGCGATTCTCGTAAGGTGCGAGGTCCTCTGGCTGCAGGGCGATGGCCCGATCGTAATCCGGCAGCGCGCGCGCGAAATCGCCTTTCATCGCTGCGATATCGGCTTTCCTGGTCAAGGCCAGGGCGGCAACTCCCGCGGCGTTGCTCGGGTCGAGCCGCACCGCCATGTCGAAATTTATTGCCGCCGAATCGGATCGGCGCTGTTCTGTCTGACAGATGCCGCGGCTCAGATAGATATCGGCGCGGTCGGGGGCGAGTCGCAGCGCGTAGTCGTAGTCGGCGATGGCCTCCTCACATTGGCCTCGCAATCGGTAAACATCGCCGCGATCGGCATAGCCGTAAACGATATCGGCATCTTCCTTGATCGCGGCGGTGAAGTCGGCGAGGGCGCGATCGAAATCGCCCTTTCGTACCCACGCCCGGCCGCGATGAATCAAGGCAAACGCCTGCATCTGCGGAATATCGCGTCCGAGAATGCGCGTGCAGGCCTCAACCCGG
>Ga0306925_10000686_pt1 | contig 25548 bp, 34 predicted proteins | sample flu12Cox44000176_FD_203755 | JGI IMG/M metagenome (GOLD analysis project Ga0306925, IMG submission 203755) | Lab enrichment of tropical soil microbial communities from Luquillo Experimental Forest, Puerto Rico - flux8day.12C.oxic.44.000.176 (v2)... | ecosystem: Environmental > Terrestrial >... | reverse complement strand
CGATGGGGAAGGTTTCCCACAAAGATCTTAGCCGGGATTCCTGCGATGGCATGCGACACCTCGCCCGATGATTTGAAATTTTGCTCTTCTGCAGGGAACCCGGCGGCCAATGTGTTTCGGCGGCATTGCATTTCGTCTGTATAATTCGCCGTTTTCGCCGATCGATTGTCGCACTCTCGGCGCGCGGCACACCACCCAATCTTAAGGTGCGTCATGTTTCGCTCGCGCAGAAAAGCTGTACCGCAATCCCCGAGCGCTAAGGACGAGGCCGCTCGGAATGCGTGGAACGAAAAGGTGCTTAAGTCAATAAACGGCCGCGATACGATCGACATCCAGCTCTTCTCCATGCAGGTCTTTTGGGATTACAATGCGGAGGAATATTCAGATGCTATCCACAAGCCGCCGTATCTGAATATTCATGGACGTCAACATTACCTGGAGAAGAGCATAACGCTGCGAGGAGTTGAGCGACCCTACGGGATCGCTTGCGAAATAAGCATCCAACCGGTACCCTCTACCTCTGTTGCAGATGAGGCCGCGGCAGGACTTTTTACGTTGAGGGACATTCCTATTTTTAATCATTACTTCGGCACGTTTGGTTCCCAGCAAGTGCCTGTCATTTCGATAGGGCTTCGTGATGCGGAGGGCGGATTGGTAGAGGGCTTGCGGAACTCTTTCCTCGCCGCGACGCCGCGAAGGGCCCAGCCGGAGATGAGAGTTTTTCTATCAAGAAAAATAGAGGCTTCATCGAGAGGGCTTCGACAAGGGTTTGAGCCAATTAAGGTGAAGCGATTCATACTGTGGGAAGTGTGGGGTCACGAACCGCTAGAATGGTCAAGTCCGTTCGCTTCTGGATAAAGGGGGGAATTTCCTTCCGGTTGCCGTCACGCGCGCCCGTACGCTACTGCTCGAAAATCCCGCCGCGTGGTAAACTCGATGCATGAGCAAAGAGATGAGCACAAGTTCGTTACCCGCCGTGTCGGCACGGGCACGCGCACGGGAACGAGCACTCGCTAATCCAGCGTTCGCAGAGCGGGTCTGGAAACCGGGGCAGTCCGGGAACCCCCAAGGGGCCATAGGGGAATGGCAGCGCTGCCGTGCTCTGTGTCGAGAGCATTCAGCGGCGGCGGCGGAAGAGATCATCAGGCTTTTTCGCGAAAGCGACGATGATCGCGTGCGGTACATGGCGGCGCAGTGGTGCTACGAACAAGCTTGGGGCAAAGCGCAGGAATTTGATCCCAACGCGGAGCGTGAGCCTTTGCCATTCGATGCCTCGCGTCTGACATCGGAGGAGCGGGAGCTCCTACGCAAAGCGTTGAGGCGCGAGCTGAATCATTCCTCTAGGGCCGCGATACTCAGCGAGGGTGGCGGGTCCAAGAACGGCTGACCGGGCTGTTGACGCAGCGCCAGGCCCGGCAGCGTGCCGGCGGTCATGCCAAGCCGAGGGCCGTGGTGGCGCCGCTGGTTCCCGTGACGTAGTGGCTTGAAGGTTGCGCCGCGCGACTTTACAGACCACTACATGTTCGTTCGATATCGGAAGATCGCTTCGGATGGTTTTCAGCCGCGCGGTGTCGCGGGCAATGTCCGGTCAAGCCACGCTGTCGCTGGCGTATCGGGTTTGGCACGATCGATCTTGCCTTACCTTGGCCCTATCGATTGCAGGTTCAATTAATCGAGAACCGGCGTGCCGGCGGCCGGGTCCAGCAAGAGCACGTCGCCACGCTCGGCAGCGTCGACGGGTGGCTGTTGCTGGAATTCTGGGCAGGGCTCGATCCCAATATCACCGCCAAGGTCAAGGCCGATGATTGGGAAACTCGCTCGATCGAGGCGCGCATGGCGTTTTGGGATCAGGCAAAGCCGCGACTCGATCGCCTAGCGAATCGGCTCGATCCCAGAGTCATTCGCATGGCGGTTCATGCGCGCATCCCCTGGCCGATGCAGGCCGAACGCGAGCTCGCCGAGGCCCGCGCCGACTTCGCCTTCTGGAAGGCGGCATATGACGGCCAGATAGAGCATATCGAAGGGCACGAGAAGGTCATCGCGACCGCGAACAAGAAGATCGCCGAGGCGCGCGCGAACGCCGAGAAATGGGCACCACTGGTCGCCGAAGCGACTCGCAAGCTCGCGAAGGCTCAATCGTGACGCGCAAGGGTCCCGCTATTCTCGGTCTTGGGGAGACTCGATTGAAATCCGACCCCCCCACCCCCCATGGACCCCACCGGCGTTTCGAAATCGTACCCCTGGGGGTTCCAGCAACTCGAGGGGGGCAGCGCCGCCATTCCGCCGGACCCGGTGACCCGTCTCCGGCCGAATGGCGAAACGGTTGAGATCGTGCATACGCTCAGCCGCCTGAGCATGGAAATCGCGCCACCCCTTACCTACGGCCGTCCGGATTATGGCACATGGGCCGGGCTGACAACTCCGGAAGGCCGAGACGCAATCATCAACATGACGCAAAACCGAGGCGTCTCGGGCCCGGTGATGAACAAGGCGCTGCACTCGATGGCTTATCTCTACGGCTTGAACGAGATGGAACCTGAGCCTGCTAACGTGCGCCCTACACCCTAACGCGTTTGGTTATACTGCCGTCGCCGTTAGGCCGAAAGACGAAGAACTCCTGGGGACGTTTGGGGGGCTTCTCTTCCACGATCTGATTCGCTCGGCGCTCGGCTTCCTTTGATATCCCGCGCAACGCCAGGTGGCATCCGATATTGAACAGCGCCAGAACTCCCACCGCCAGGAGCCATGCGACCAAGAGTCCCACTAAAATAAGATGCATCGAACCTTCTCCATCCAGCACGGATGGGGTCGCACTCGGATACCGGTCCTATAAGGGAACGGCCCGAGCGGTGGAGAGCCACCGATCTGGGCCTTAATTCGATCGGTCTGTAGCCGCAGCCCCGACGAATTCCGAGCCGGAATGTAAGCGGTTCGGGCATCTCCTGCAAGGAATTCTGCGGCGCAGCCCTCTGGACGTGCTCGGATTTTGCGCCGACAACCAAGGGCTGGTTCTGACCCGAACCCAGAGGTCATCGAATACCGAAATCGGCAAACCAACTCCCCTGTTGACAACTCCGTCACCAGATGCGAGCGACGGCTCATACCAACGGCTGCCCATCTCTTGGCCAGGAGCGTCAGCGAATCCTGGCGGCAAAGGCGGCCTTTATCACGAGATGCAGCGGCTCGCGCGCGAGTTCACGCCCGAGGCGACCAAGTATCTGATCGAGATCGCGGCGGACAAGAACGAGGATTCCCGCAACCGGATCGTCGCGATGTCGATGCTCCTCGATCGAGCTTGGGGCAAGCCCAAGGAATATGATCCTCTATCGGAGCCGCAAGAGACCGGGCGCTTCGATCCGGCGCTTTTGACCCCCGAGCAGCGCGAGGTCGTGCACCAGGCGATGCTGTTGATCAAGGGAGCGACGGCGGAGGCCGAGCCGTCGAGAGCGGTTCGAGAAGCCAGCGGCAGCGATGACTAAACGCGGCTTGCGTGCACGGTAACGCTACCAGCCGCTGTCATTGAAGCGCCGCCGATCTGGCGATCAGATTACGCACCGTTGTTGCGTACCACTGGCCGCCTCGTGCCGACCGCACTCCGCGGCTGTTCAGCGCCTCGGCGATCCCTGCGTGGCTGGTAATGCCGGACGCGCGGATGCTTTGGACGATCGGCAGCACGCTGGAGGCGAAGTGATCTGCGGCGGCACGGTGCGCGTCGTGAGCCCTGCCGATCGTCTCGGCGGCACGTGGGTTGCCGAGTTTCACTCCCTGGGCTTTTTTCGCGGCAAGCGCCGCTTTGGTCCGCGCTGAGATCAATGCGCGCTCTTTCTCGGCGAGCGCGGCGTACAGGTGCAGCATGAACGGATCCGCATCGAGCCCGAGCTCAGCGACGATGAACGCGACCTTATGCGCCATCAGCCCGCTGATGAAATGCACGTCGCGGCTGAGGCGATCGAGCTTCGCGACCACCACGGGGCATTTCGCCTTGCGGGCGCGAATGAGAGCGGCGGCCAGCTCGGGGCGGCGCTCAAGAGCATCGGCGTCTTTGCCCGTCTCGACCTCGGTATATTCGGCGACGACCTCGATCCCCTCGCTTTCCGCGAACCGCGCGACTGCGGACTTCTGAGCCTCGATCCCCAGCCCACTGCGCCCTTGCTGTTGCGTCGAAACCCGGTAGTAGGCGATTGCCTGCGGCATGACGCGATCCTTCTCGATCACGCTACGTAATATAAAACCTCCGTTTTATATTTACAAGACTGCCGATGAGCTTTCGGCAGCCTGCCGCCTCGCCATCAGCAGGCTCGCTAGTACGGCAGCTTTCAAATCGGGAGTCGGAAACCGACCCCACCCCCCCGGTGGGTCCCCCCGGCCTGTCTAAACCGTGCCCCACAGTCATTGCGCGCCGACCCCGGTCTACCGCTCCAGACGCTCCAGCTTGTTGGCTGTCTGGCACCACAAAGCGGTGATCTATATCTGATCTCGGAGACGCTGTTGGAGAACGGCATCTCGACCACATGGGTAAATGCCGGTGGAACATTGCGCATCGATCGAGTAATAACGACCTATCAGTTTGACGCGTTTGCCACGCCCGATACGTCCTATCTCAATGTCGAGCGCATGTTTTTGATCATGTATACGGCACGTTATGTTCGCTCAATTCTTGAAAGTATGCACGGGTAAAATTGGCAGATGACGGCGTGAGAATTCCGCAAGGGTCTAATATCGTGAAACCTTCCATTGTTCGCGGTGAACTAATCGCGATTTACGGAACCTTGATCGACCTGGGTATCTGTCAGAACCTCGATACCTTTGCCGCCAATGTGGTCTGCCAGAGAAATGTCACCGATGTCAATCGACTTGACGTGATCTTCCCGGCTGACTTGATCGACCAGCTTAATATTGTTGCAATTCTTCTCCAGTTCACACCGTAAGTTGTAAGACATTTAGGGGATTGTCGCGGGTGCCGGTTCCAATCAGATAACATGGTTACCTCGGGTTACAAGTCCGAGTTTAAGTTGCACACCCTTTTGGGGGCGTGATACAATCAGTACTTGTATAAAATCCTAGAGAAATCATCGCATGCTGAAGAATCTTAGCACTGCACTGGTAACACTCGGCCTCGTTTCCATGACTGCGCAGGCGCATTCGCCTCCCCCCAACGCCATTCCTCTCAACATCCCCGGCACCTATACCCTGCCCGCGCCGCCGCCAGATTTCGACCCGGAGAAGGCGTCGCCAGCCGAGCTAGAGGCATTTGGGTTGCCGCCGATGCCTGATAAATCGGCGAACCCCCTAGCGCATTCCCATTGGCTCAATGTGGTATCCATGCCCCGGATCACTAATCCGGTTTTGGAAAAAACCAACGTGTTTCATCTGCCGCACCATGCTGCACCGGCAGGCCCATTATTGAATGGCGAACAGCAGCGTGTGGCGGACCCGGCTGCCGGATCGAACACGGCGGCGTCTAACGGTTCGTATAACTGGAGCGGATATGCCATCTATAATCCTGCTGGTCCGTTCCGCGCAGAAGCGGTTGCCGGTTCCTATGTGGTTCCGGTCGCAAGAAACCCAATTGGTGAGTGCCCAAATCACCCTTTAAATGTGTGGCGCTATTCAAGTTATTGGGTCGGCATCGATGGATTTAACAACAATGCGTTGTTTCAAAACGGTGTCGAGGCCGATCGATACAACGATTGCACCACAAAGACCCAATACTACGCGGCTTGGATAGAGTGGATACCCGGTCCCGAGTATCGGGTCACAAATCTCACAGTCGCGGCGGGTGATTACATATACATCCAAAATTGGCTCACGACCCCAACTACCGGCTGCTTCTTCTGGGCGAATGAGTCAGAGAACTGGTCCAGTTCTATATGCACGTCGGCTGCTGCTCTCGGCGGCAACGCAATAGCCGGCACCAGTGTCGAATGGATCACCGAGCGGCCCTATACCGGCTACGGCACCACGGGGTTCGCGCCTCTGACAAACTATGTCACCGCCCCTTGGTGGCAAAGCTATGCGTGGAATTACACAGCATCCAGCCCGACTTACAACTATCCGGGCAATGCGCCGAGTGGCACACCTTACCTCGTCTATGCGGTCGACGACAACGGCACTACCTTGATCTCGTATCCGTATTTGACGGGTAAAGATGCGACCTTCTTCTACGACTACAACACGGCCTATTGCACGCCGGGCGCGACTTGCACGCCGCGTTACTAGCCCCGATCTCGCTGCCAGTCCAGTAAAGAGCCCAAAGTGGCGGCTCTTTTCTTTGGAGAAGTGGATTATGGCGCTCGGTGCATGATGGTTACTCAACCGGTATCCAGCCTTTGCGAAGATACGACCGCCTAACGATCCCCTTCGCAAAGAACGGATAGACAAACAACATGATCACGAGCAGGAACGGCAACGCGATGCCATAGGTAAGGATCGAAAGCACTATAAGCATTGCCAAGACGGCGACATGTGCCCATTGCCGTTTGACCATAAAATAGAAGATGCCAAAGAGAAAGCACCATAGAAACGCGCAGCCGACCTCCTCGGTGTAGCCGTTGCTGGGGTTTTGGAAACGGTTTTCCATTTGGTGTAATCCTCAGCGGTGCGAGTTAAGTTCGACTATGCACACCTCTAACTCAAAAGAACAGTTGCTGGTCTTCTCATGCTGTCCTCCCCTGTCGAGCGCCGTCAAAGTGATGAGGTTTAACCATGGGGCAACCATCATCTGGCATACGGCTCGGATGCCAGAGAGGAATACGACTTAACCTGCTTCACCCTGACGGTAAGCTCGGCCGCGACATCGCGATCATGCGGACGGAGATCGAGGAGCTTCATGCGAAGCTCGCCCGGATGCCAGCTGTGATCGCCCGCGCGGCACTCGGGACCATCTTCTCGACGGCGATAATGACCACCCTGCTCGGGTGGTGGTTCCTGGCACGCTGATGGAACCTTGGGCTGCGGTTGTCTCCGCTGTCGCGGTCGGGCTTGTATCGGGGCTCTTAGTGCTCTCGACCGGGATTATAACCCGATTATTGGCCCGCGTGTTTCCGCCGCCCCGGAAGACATCTCAGCTGACGGTGCCGCACACAGGCGAGGAGCGGATCACAATCGCTCCTCGAACGCGAATGCAACTTGATTTAAGCGACGAGGAAGCTCCTAAACCGGGCGATCGAGGACGATCGTTACCCGCTGTCGCCCCGCATCAGGACCCTGCGCGCCATCCGGGGGAAACTGCCGGGGGCGCCACCGGAACCGCCGCCGGCGCGACCGCCGACACCCGAAGAGCGCGACCGAGGGCGGGCGCCTCGTCAAGGACAGCGACACCGCGGGTGAGATCGAAGCCCGGGCCACCGATGACGCTCGGCAATGCCGCCGCGGCTCGCGTGAGGTTGATCGTGTGGTGCAAGGCGTGCGGTCACCAGATCGAGCCCGATGCCGCCGAGCTGGCCCAACAGTACGGGGCCGAGACCACCGTTCCCGAGTGGCGAGAGCGGCTCGTCTGCTCCCGGTGCGGTAGCCGCAACGTTGACATGGTGGTGACGGGGACCGAGCGGCGGTAGCACGAGCAAGGCACGAACCCGAGGGTGCGCGCCCGGCTCGTGCAGCCGGAGGTCCGCAACGGGTGGCAAAGAGACATTCGTTCTGTGCAGAAAATGTTCGGCGATCGCGTCAAGCGACGCCGCGATCCGTCGCGCGGGTGCACCTGAGCCGTGTCGCGCGCGAACTATCGGATGCTGCCCCACGGCCTCCTACCCTGTGACGAGGCATTCTTCGGATAATCCCCCGGCGGCAGTGTCTTACCGGATGATCCCAGGGCGCGCGGTTCGAGCTGATCCCGCGTGCCGGGCACGATCCCGAGATCGAAGAGCCCGCCGCCTTTGCCTTGCGGGTCGACCGTTTCCTCGCATGAGACCGGCCACGGCCCTGCACGTTAGCGTTAGCGCGGCGGCAGCGGCCCGCCCGGTTTCAGCCACGGCGACAGATCGGCCCAGGACAGCCGGCAGTCGAAACCAAACGAGTAGGGCTCGTCGTTGAACCGAATGGAGACGCCGTCCTTATCGAGGGTCCAATGTTCGAGCGCGCCGACGGCGTCAGAATTGCATTTTCCGGCGATGGCGTGAACCGCATGTGCCGGCGAGCTGACGATGTCGGCCATGCTCAGCTCGCGGCCGTGCGAGAGATCGAAGTTCAGGCTTGTGCTGTACGAACGGGAAGCAGGTCGGGTATCGCCCGCCATGTAGCGTTGGACGGTAAAGATGACCGAGGCCAAACGCGGATCGAGATAGCTCACTTCATAGCTGGCATTGTAGTAGCCTGGCTCTAAGCCCGTCGCCCACTCCTCTTTCCGAAGTTTGGCATCTTCCAAGGCATCGGCCAACGCTTCGGGGACGAAACTCTGGGCTGCCTTGTTGAAATCGCTTTCCGATTGGCTTCGCGGATCCGGAATCCTCGGGTAGACGACATTGATGTAGAAGGCCTTCTCCCGCGTCCCCTGAAAGAAGACCGGGCGCAGACGGGGCGCATCAGATGAGCGGTTCGGCCCTTCACCGGCCAAAAACCGACGCCGCTTGTCGATTTCCGCGAGAAGGCAATCGACCAGATCACGGTCGTTCCTGCCGGCGCAGGTCGAGTCGCGTCGCCCAATCCAGTCTCGCTGGTCAACTAGCAGCGCCGATTGTTGCGCGCGCGGCAAAGCGGCTTTCAAGGCGGAATAGGCATTCGCCATCGCCGCGTCGGCGGCGCGCAGTTCGGGTGTCGTGCAGATCGCCCTCTCCACCGATGTCGCCGCCCGGCTGCAATCCGGACCGGTCGCGGATCGCCGCGCTGCCGCGATGAGTGACGCCAGCGACAACAAGACAATGAGGATGCTCGGTGCGCGGAGCCGTTTGGGAACCCAGAGCATCCGTTTCTCCCTCGCTCTAAATCTATACCAGATCGGCGCACAGCGAACGGCTGCTGTGGTTCGCCTGCAGACCTTGGCGCAGCCCAGCACGGTAGTGATCGCGGCGAGCACACGCCGACTGACTGGCGGCCAGTTTGATCATTTGAAATCGACCCTCACCCCCCATGGACCCCACCGGCCTCCTGAAACCGTACCCCTCTCCCCCAGCGTAGCGCTGCAATTTCCGTGTTCGCTATGAGTGCTCCTGAAAACACCACAGCCGCACGCGGTCCTGGTCGCGGCAATGTTAGGTAGTGCTTGTCTGGCATGCGCACGCTATGCCAGAGGATGGTGGCACGTTCACCCAAGTAAAGCGGAAAAGCGCCGCCTGCCGCTAACTAGGCGGTAACCAAAACCGCTCAAATTTCGGGGCATGCGCGACGATCACGAGACCTGCCTAGCCCTCAGCCAGGTCGACCAACTGAGGGGATCGACATCGCGAACGCCGAGAGCGGATTAGAGGTCATAATGACCCAGCTCGCCCGACTACCGAGGCGCGGAGAAATCTGGTGCGCCGTCGTGATGGGCGTGCTTGGCGGCTCAGCACTCACGACGGCTTTAGGTTTGGCGCTCTTCCTGCGCTGAGCCCGACCGAGGATGACAAGATTCGCCCGCATGGTTTTTGAGGCCGCCGTCATGGCGGCGCTCGCGGGTTTGCTGACGCAGTTGCTGACGCGAGGCTGATATCCTTCGCCCATCGATTAACGCAGCAATCGTGGCACAAAGCTTACCGGTCTGTACTCGACCACGCCGCCGCAGTCTTATTCTGGCCCAGCCCATACGCAGCATTCCAAGCAACATGCCGATTATTTCTGAGGCCAGCGCACCAGCCGGGACAGATGGGCTTGCGGTGCAGTCGATCGTCGTCTGTGGGCCGTCTCGCCGACTGCCGCGCGGGTAAGCGCAGGCAAGTGTGTCGCGTTTGCGTCCGGAGTGTCATAGCCTCTGGGCCGTCGCAGAGCGATCGAGGAGCAAGCCGCTGCTCCCCCCGACGTTGAAATCGCCCTAATAGGCGCACGCATGCGCAAACCAATAGGCCCGAACTCGATTGAAATCCGACCCCCCGGTACCCCATGGGTCCACCCCCTTCGACTCCGTCCGTACCCCTCTCCCCCGAGGGTAGCGTTGCAATTCTCAGATTCTAGCGTTGAGCTATCTTGGCCGACACAGCGTTGCCCACGCGGCTCGCCGGCCGATTTTTGCTGTGGTGCCGACATGGGGCCGACAAAAACTCGGACAACTGAAAACGCCGTCCGGTAACTGATTGAAAAGGCTGGCTGGGGGACTAGGATTCGAACCTAGACTGGCGGAGTCAGAGTCCAGACTTGTCTGTTGATTTCGCAGTGGAATTCTCCCAACCGGCCACCATGACGGGCTGTTGTTTATCAAAGCCGTGTTCGGGGATTTCCCAACTGTCACGGACCATCGCAATACCATCGATGCTGCACCTATGCTGCCCTTCGCCGCCGCCGAGCTGCGCGAAGAGATGAGGCTGACGCCATGAGCGCCGCCGCGCGCCTGGAGCCGGTCGCCTTCTCGATCTCGCGCCTGGCCGCGTTCACCTCCGCCGAGGAGGTCTCTAAGCAGACCGTTTTACCCTTGATCACGGCACGAGACAGCATGCCAAGCTCTATGCACCAAGTCACGGTTGCTAAAATATTGAAGGACTTCCCAGCTGCTAAAAACCACGGATTTATGCCTTCTATCCGGCGCGCCGCCAGGGCCTGGGAAGAACGAGCGGCCCAATGGGGGGAAGACCCGGGAAAACCGCACAACTGCGTCAGCAAGCTGCGAGGGTTGCCCCGATGAACCGTCAAGAGCGTCGAGCGCATGAGGCGAGCTGGCGCAAGGCATACCGTAATCGCACGCTGAAGGAAGCGTCGCCGGGCGCCGACGAAGGCTACATGATGATCGACAATGCGGGCATTCCCGCCGACATCAAGGCGGATGTGGCCCGCACCGCGAGTTCGATCGAGTTTCATGGTCTTTCTGAAGGCGGTGATTGCTGGCTACGGGCGGCGATTGGATACAAGACACTAACAAATCTTGGCTGGTCTCCGCGGGTCGAGCTGGGCGGCGTGCTGTTTCGCGTCGGACCGGACCCCCGCCGCGATGTTGTCGCCTTCTGCGGCCGCGGCAACTATGGCTATGCGGTCGAGGGCGGCATGCTCGGCCATGTCTGGCTTAGGCTTGACGAGGACTTGATTGATTTCTCGTGCAAGGATTGGCCGCGGCTCTATAAGCCTGACGACGAACTCGGGCCGGTGCAATGGCAGGTTCAACCGCCGTCGGTCATTTGGGCGGATCGAGATCTATTTAGTGATTGGCAGAGGGAGGGAACGCCGGATCTTGGGAAAGTCTGGTTCTGCCCATGGCGGGGTCCGCCTCCGGCCTTGTTTAGCGACTTCGATCGGTTCCTAGCGCCGGCCGAAACGTTCGGGGACATCATTGCATCAAACATCGCTCGCCTCTGCCTGGCTGAGCGGGTTAGCGACTACCGGAAGGACCCGGCAGGCTACAGTGCCAGGTGGCATCACAGGATGCGAGAGCGACCCGCAACGGCGGGCGCCTGGTAGCCTCCGTAAAGCCCGTACGCGAGCAACTCGCTCGGGAGGCCCAACGGCACCGGCAACCCCGACCTCGCTATCGGGTGGCGACGGGCGCGGGCCAGCAATCGCACAGACGCGGCTGCCGTCAACCCCGCTCGCCATGCTCGCCCGATGGGCTGCGCGTGGCTCCGCGCCCCTGCAGAGCAGGGGTTGCCAGGGTTTGACAGCAACCGCTCCCCTGTGCACCCGCTGAAGGCGTCGGGACGAGGAACGCCCCGGAAGATCGCCACCCTACGGGGTGTCGAACAAGGAACTGATACCAGCACGTCACCAAGAGCCCCAGAAAGCGACGCCGCGGCCCTCGGTCATCCACCGCCGCTGCTCCGAGACGCGCTTATAGATCTGACGCACTCCCTCGGCGGTTATTCCATATCGAGGAGCGAGCGCGCGGATCGCATTCAATTGAGCGCTGCCTGCCCCGATCGCAGCCGCAACTTCATTGTAAATTGCGCGATTGCGCCCCCCGACAAGCCTCTCCCACAATCCAGCCAATGATGAGGGAGGTTCCACATCTGCGGAAAGCTCCTCGATGTTCGCCGGAGGCCAGTCGGGAAGATCCATTCCCAGGCTGAGGCCTAACACACTCAGTAACTCATGGATCTCGATCAGCGACTTGCGACCAAAATTCGGTGTCCTCAGCAGATAGGCCTCAGACCTGCGAACCAAATCGCCGAGATAAACCATATTATCGTTCTTCAGGCAGTTCCACGCCCGCGCCGAAAGCGGCAGCCTATCGATCCTAAGCACTAAGTACTTTTCGGGTGCGTTGCTTCCTCTCGCCTTCATCACGGCGAGTCCGCTGTCGATCAGCTTGCGGATCGCTTCATTACGCGAAGGAATCGGGTGTTGGTGAGCACGCCAGCGATCGATGGCCTCAATCTGACTCGGGCGTGTCTCGAAACCGACACGGACGCTGATCTTCTCACTCGGTGTCGGTTTCATGTGGCCTCAAGATCCCGCAGCTTGGCATGGAGATCCGTTAGCCGACGTCCTGAGTTGGACTCGTGCCGTGCACGCGGTAACCGATTTGCCATTGCCCAAGTCGCCCGAAGCCGCGATCCTGGCCCAGGATCCACCCAGATCGGGGGAAATGTCGGTGAAAACGCTTCAGCTCTTCACATTCGCACTGCTGACAAGCGCAATTGCCAATCCCTGCGCGTTTGCACAGGCCACAGGTGGGGTTAGTACACCCAGCGCCCCGAGTTTCGGCGCACCTACAAACACTTTCGGCACACCTACAAACAACGCTGCCGGCGGCACAGGCCCAGGCAACTACGGTCCAGGCAAGTATGGTCCAGGCAACTATAGTCCAGGCAACTACAAAACCGGCGGCTCCACCGGCCCGGGCGGCGGCACCGTCACGCCGTCGCCGCCATGACGCCGTTGCCTTGCGCGATCAGTGCCGCCGCTTCGGGACGACCTCGGCGGCCGACGATCGCGAGCTGGGCGTTGACCATCGCGATGACTTCGCTTGAGGTCGACGCGACCCCGACGAGATCGGCGAAGAGGCCAGTGACGCTCTAATTGGCGCAGGGCCTGTCATCTCTATATTGCTGTTACAATGTCGATGTGTCCACCAATTACAGATGTCACCGTTTCTGCCATTTAGAAATGTCACTGGGGTCGGGCGGCGGGCGGGCGCGGATCCTCGGCGCAGCGCAGCGCCCGACCGGCGACCCATTGACCGGAGCTTGAAACCGCATCGGTTGTTTTACCGAGCGAGCCAGCGTTCGCTCGGCTCCTAGTGGATTTGGCGCACCTCACGGCGGTCTTCGCCACGTCAGGTGCTCTGGCAGAAGGATGACCAAGCATGTACCGCGACCTGGCGCAGTGGTCGAGCATCCGGGATCAGGTCCTCCGGAAGGGTGTTTCAATTCGGCAAGTCGTTCGTGAGACAGGCATCAGCTACACGACCGTCCGCAAGATGCTCGACTATCGGTTGCCGCAGCCTTATCCGCCGCGAAGCCGCAGATATCCGAAGCTCGGCCCTCATACAGGCTCAGTCCAGCGGATACTCCGGGCAAACGCTACATTGCCGCCCTCGGCCCGCCTCTCCATCAAGGCCATCTACGAGCGTATCCGAGATACGGAGGGTTTTCGCGGCAGCTACGGCTCGGTGACGGACTATGCACGCACGATTGCGCCCGACAAGGCTTGCATCTGGGAATATGCCTACGACCTGCTGACATCGCTGGAAAAGAAGCGCGCGATCGACTTCCTATTCCTGCTATCCCGTGCCGATCCTCCGGTCATTTCGAGAAGCCGCACAGAGCAGTTCTTCCGCGATGCCCGTCGGGTGATCAGTATCGCTCCGAGGCCCGACAGGCGCGAGCAGGCCCGGCAGGCTGCGTTCGAGTGGATGCGCGCTGTCCTCCAAAAGGAGATCAGCCTCAACGCGCTTCGCCGGGAGATCGGCGATGTCCCCGACATCACAGCCTTGCTTGACTGCCTCTACGACGGCCGCTTGTCCGATCGGAACCGATCCATGGTCGTTCTCGCGAGCTGCCGTGGCCTGAGCAGCGGCTCGGTGTGCCACTTTCTTGGGATCGATAAGCAGACCCACCGCAAGTACCTCCGGACGTTCAAGAATGGCGGGCACGCCGCGCTGTTCGCACGTCAGACCAAGTCCACCCGCAAGTTCGACAACGAGGCAGTCAAGCAGGCAGTCTTTGGAATCCTGCACGAGCCACCCTCCAACTATGGCATCAATCGCACGACGTGGATCATGCCGGACCTGTCGCGGGTCCTTCGGGACACGGGCCAACCCGCCTGTCCCGAGGTCATCCGCAAGATCACCAAGGCAGCCGGTTACCGCTGGCGCAAAGCGCGAAAGGTATTGACGTCGACCGACCCCGAATACCGGGAGAAAGTGCACCACATCCAGAGCATCCTCGCCAAGCTTCAGGAAAATGAGGCGTTCTTCTCGATCGATGAGTTTGGCCCTTTCTCTATTCGCGCTCAGGGTGGCAGAGCACTGGTCGGACCCGGTGAAATGCCCACTGTGCCACAGCGTCAGAAATCGAAAGGTAGCCTCATCATGACCTCCGCGCTCGAACTCTCTCAAAACCAAATTACTTACTTTTATAGCCCTCGCAAGGACACTGGAGAAATGCTTCGCATGCTTTCCAGGATAATCCAGGAGTACCAGCAGAAGAACCGAATCTATCTCTCTTGGGATGCGGCATCGTGGCATATGTCCAAGATGCTCTACGCTCATGTTGCTGAGCATAACAATGCCGTCACTGAAGGAGACATTGGCGGGCCGCTCGTAGAATTGGCACCGCTACCCGCTGGCGCGCAGTTCCTCAACGTGATCGAGAGCGTGTTCAGTGGGATGGCGCGCGCGATCATCGCTAACAGCAACTATGGGTCGGTAGAGGAGGCTCGCGCCGCTATTGAGAGGTACGTCCGAGAAAGAAATGAGAAGTTCAGGTCCACGCCGAAGCGCGCGGGAGGAAAAATATGGGGGATGGAGCGGGAACCCGCGTGGTTCTCCGGGTCAAATAACTGCAAGGACCCACGCTATCGTTGATCTGAAATCGGCCAATGGCCGACGGAAACAAGTGTTTGAGTCGGACCACTAGAGCAGCTCAGCCGACCTTGAAGAGACGGGCGTCGCGCTGATCGCGCCGTCGCGGCCCACTGCGACGTTCGGGCCCGCGACGCAGTTGTTCGTCACGGATCATCGCCAATACTGGCCCCAGCCGCTTGTTGTCGGCGATGGCACCCTGATCGACCTGGCGGATCTTATCGAAGGTGCGGTAAGCGAGTTCGACGCCGTTGTAGCGGATCGAAAGCCGGCCATCGGGATAATCGACGACAGTTACCCGCTTTCCGATCGCTGCCTTGGCTTGCTCGTTCGGCTCCAGAATGAAGATCACTTTGTCGTATTGCAGCGTCAGCGCCTGAGAGAGCGTGCGCTCCTCCTTCCAGGCAAAGGTATCCTCCAGATCATCGCCGGCGCGCAACGGCCGGTGCAGATCCTTTTTATTCGCCGGCAGCTTGGCAAAGCGCGCGTTGTAGTCAGCGATGAAAGCCGGCAGCAGGGCGTTGCCTCCGGCCAGGGTGCGCACCTCGGCCAGCCGCAATTCCTTGACCAGGCGGTCCTGTAGGGTCTTGTGCGCGCGCTCGACCCGCCCTTTGGCCGGGCTCGAATTGGCGCAGATAATGTCGATGTTCAACGCGTGTAATGCCCGGCCAAACTGGGTCATCCCGTCGCCACCGAGCGCGCCCGGATGGTTGACGCGGAAGACGCCATGCTTGTCGCTGTAGAACGCGATCGGTTTGCCCCAGGCCTCCAGATAGCCGCGCGCCGCGTTGAAATAAGCAAAGGTCGACTCGCTCTCGACAAACTGGAGGTGCATCAGTCGGCTGGTCGCGTCATCGACGAACACCAGCAAGGTGCATTGTGGCCCGCGATCTTCGAACCACCAATGCTCGCAGCCATCGATCTGCACCAGCTCGCCGACACAGTCGCGCCGGTGGCGAGGTTGATGAACCTGCTTTCGCCGTTGCTTGCGGTCAGCCCAAATCCCAGCGTCGATCATCCATAATCGCAGCGTCTCGCGGCCGAGCGTTATCCCATGAACCTCGCGCAGCTTCTCGGCCACCAAAGTCGGTCCGAAATCCCAGTAATGCTCGCGAATGATCGACAGCGCCTCGCTGCGAACGGCCTCGGGCTTGCGCCGGTTGCTGCGGCGACCGCGTCGCTTCGAGATCAGGCCCGCCGGACCCGCGGTCGATATGCCTTCAACAGCCGGAATACCTGACGGCGCCCGAGCGCCAGCAATTGCCCCGCCGCCTCGGTCGTCAATCGCTTCTGATCCAGATCCCGCAGCACTTCCAGCCGCGTCAGCTCCCCGTCGCTCATCAGCCGAACCGTCACCCCTGACATCCCCCGGATAACCCCCGGGGAGTGTCATCTGTAATTGGCAGAGGGGTGACATTTTGATCGGGCGCCTACAGTCGAATATCGCAGAAGATGGATTATGAAAAATGGAGATAGGGCCTAGACTCGTTTTTTGATCAGGATTAGATCGTCGTGCGAGTCTTTGATTCGAAACCTGAATAGCTTTCCGCTAGCATCCGGCTCAATGACGATTGCCCAACCATGCAGATCGACGCGACTATCCAATTCGGATTCGAGAGACCATTCAAGCCGATAACCAGCAGATTCAAGGCGTTGATGTATTCCACTTTCTACTGGGTAGTCCAAAGTGACGATCTTTTCTCCGATGACCGCTGGACTGGGAGGAACTCGTTCGCTTGGACGAGCATTAGGCTTCACAAAGACGTGGCCCCCCTGCACGAAGACTTGAACGTGCAGAGATAAAAATCCGAAGTTGCCCTCTATCGACGCACGCTGAGGATTTGTTGCAAAACTATAAACATGATCGGCTCCGAGTTTCAGTTGGCGTCCGCTCTGCTCAGAAAGCTGCACCAGATCGTTAGTAACCTCTTCAACCAGCCAATCTTCATTTTTTTCTGGCAGCGGATTGCCTTGATCGTCCAAATGACAGGCCGGGGGCACGATTTCCATTCTCCACCCCACATTCTTCTTGAGCCGGTCAAGATTCATTCTACGTCCGTCCTCCCTTGCGCGTGACCTCCTGCAGGTGATCCTTGATAGCGTCAAGATGCTCAACTGTTTGCGATAGGCGCTTGGAGGCAAACTCTACTTGTATGTAGATCGAATAAAGGGCGATAGCGCTGTACCCAAGCAACAGGATTATGATCGTAGCGAACAGAATTTCGTACCAAGGCACGGGTGTCTCCTATTTATTGGAAAATCTCTGGTATGCCCGAATACCTCATCAGTTGCTTCGTTTCTTGGCAGTACCGAAGACCATTTTTAGGGCAGATGGGCCTTCTTAGGCCGTGAGTCGTGAAATCGTGCTGTTGTGGACATTGTAGCTGGGGGCGATGTCGCGGATTGGCTCGCCGTCTTTCTTGCGCCGCCGCGCTTCCTGCTGCTGGTGCGCGGTGAGCTTCGGGCGGCGGGCAAGCCTCACGCCGCGCTTTTTGGCCCGTTCGCGGCCTTCCGCCGTGTGCAGACGACGAGCCTGTGGTGCCGCCGTCGGCGCCTGTTGGGCATTGGGTAGTGCCGCGATTTTCCGGTGCGTCAGCCGGTGCGGCCGACGGTGGTTCTGCGGCTTCACGGCACCAGGTCCTTCCCAGGTGGCGACTTCCGCTGCGGGCACCTCATTGCCGGAACTTCACGCCTCATCCTCGGACGACTGGAGCTTCAATCTAAAGCCTCGACCGCCCCCAGGACTGGCCTCGTTTTCGTCCAGGAACACCACGCCGAGTTCCCGGAAGGCGCGCTCTATCACGAGCAGGCTACCTTCCCTGACCTCTCCAGCTTCGGCCCGCTGAATACTAGCCCCGCTGAGTTTTGCTCGAGTGGCGAGTTCCTTTATGGACCACCCTAAGGCAGCACGCGCGCCGCGCAGTTGAGCCCGGGAAATAAAGCGCGTATATGGCGACTTTGGCGGGCGCTGCGTAATCTGACGACTGCCCGGCTGAATATTACACAGCGCGGCATCGGCGCTGCGGCTGTATCTTGCGATCAGTTCCTTTTCGAGTGCTAGCGCATCGCTTTCGCTATCAAAGAAACCAACCAATTCTATGATCGGCTGAAGGCCCGCTTCCCTTATTTCTCCTAGCGTGCGCTCGAGCTGCTTGTTGTGACTCCCATGATTCCAGTGTGCTTCGGGGCGATTGCGGGTTTGCCCCTTACCTACATAGATGGGCGCGCGCCGCTGACCACGCCGTGGGTCGCGGTAAATATAGACACACCACGGCTTGTTGCGGCCGAAGTCGAGGGATAGCGGATCAACCGCCAGATCCATTCCTCTCATCCCGCTTTGGCCGCGCCACTTCCAGCCCGAGATCAATCAGCCGCCGAATCGCTTCGTTTCGCGATGGTATCGGACGTTGTTCGGTACGCCACTGATCGACTGCTTCTAGCTGCGATTTTCGCGTAACGAACGGAACCCGTTGATCCACCTTCTCGCTCTCCATTCGGCGATTGTGCCACAACAACTTTGTGCATGATGCACAAAAATTCTCTTGATGTATCTCGCACATCATGCATATATATCGCTAGCGTATAGAATGCAAGCCTCATAGGGGGAGCCGACGGGACCCGGCCAGCCAGGGGGAATAGGGGGAGCAAGGCCGGGTCCCGAGCTTCCGAAGGAAAGGGACGATCAGATGTCAGCGAAGCTAAAGGCGAATCGCCGTGATCTTGACGAACCGCGTTGCGTGATCGCCTGGCGCCGCGAGTACCGGGAGCCGCTGGCGACGATCGGGATCGAGATAAGTCACGAGATTCACCGAATCGCGACTGAGCGCCTAGCGCCGTCGCGCACGAATTCCGGGCAGGATCAGCAGCACCAGAAAGGAGGACCTTATCCGTGAACCCCCCAAATCTACCGATCCTGCCCGGGACCACCTTGGATTTTCGCGCGCTCGACGAATGCGTCGCCGAGCTCGAACACCTCGCTGCGTTGGCGATCGAATGCGGCTTTCCGGACATATTGGCTGTCATTCAACGCGACATTGAGGACGAGGTGCTGCCGCCCGCGCGCCGCCTTGTCGCGTTCGCCACCGACGACACCCGCGACGAAATGTGCAAGCGACAGCACCGCCTCGAGGTGTTGCTCGCACGGATCCTAGAGCTGAGATCGCCGAATTAAACGAGACGGAAATGGCTATGACTACGCTGTATCACACGACGACGATCGAAAGGCCGAGAGCATCATGCGCCGTGGCTTTCGTGATCATACGACCGTCAACCTCGCCCGGCTCCGCCGTCACGATTGGGTTGAGCTTTGGTACGATGGCAGGTCCATACTTAGGGTTGTGGCAAGAGCCCCACGAGGGTTCTCTACGCCAGGTCGTCGAGCGCCTTCATCAGCTCTTTCTCGGCACGCCGACAAGCCGTGTCGCAATCGTCCTGCGCCGCCTTCAACTTTCGATCGCGACGAGCCTCCAAGCTGTCATGAGGCCCTTGCTCGGTTGCATTCTCCCGCGGGAGATCGAGTGCACGATGTGCTCCCACTCCTCGGTCGCCTTTTGCACAGCACGGTCGCGGACGGCTTCCGCCTACGTTCTGATCGACCCGCGCACCGGACTCCCGTTCTATGTCGGAATGACCAAAGCGCGCACCAGGCGCTATAAAAGACATTGCCCATAGGCTTGAACGGTCGCCCACCGCCGTAAAGTCAAAACTGACAGCAATATTTGAAGACAGAATCTCGTGGGCTCGGATGAGACGGGTTGTCGGCCTAGCCACAGCGGCCAGCCCGACAGTCGGACTGGCGTCCTCGAGACTTTGTGCTGCGGGGGAAGAAAGTCCTGCGGTGCGGGCCGGCCATCAGTAAAGGCATCGCCCAGCGGATCCGGGCCGCCGCGAAAGTGTACCGGACACAACACATCCCGACCCTCAAGTAATTCTGATCACTTTTTTCAGCCCGGCCGGGCCGAAGAGACTGCCCGAGGCTCGGCTGACGCCGAGCCTCGTCCAGCGTCCCGGCCGAGCCGAAAAAAGCGATAACAATTCCCTGACCGCCAGGATGCGGCGCCGGTGCGCCACCTTCGTGGCGACCTGGCTCCGGTGGCCGGCTCCCTTCACCGGTGGCCGGCCCCTAGAAGCGGTAACGCATATCCCCCGGGTGAATCAGTGGGCTGTCGCCCTCAACCGCGTGAATTAATAAAATAGCCTTCTGGGAAATTGGGAGAGGGATCAGGATCTATAGGTTTAACATCGAAACAAGAGAGGCTTTAGGCCGTGGAAGCTCCACAGAGACCCGAAATATTAAACGGTGTGTTTGATCTTTTGAATGAAATTATCCGCTGCCAAAAAGCTGATGCTACGGTCGCCGCTATTGCGATGATCTATGTGTTCGTTGACACGATGGCTTTTTTGTCGATGCCCACTGGTCAAACGACCCAAACGAGAAAGGATTTCATCAGTTGGGTTGACAACTACCTTAAGGCAAACCCTGCGCAGCCTTACCAGTATCGTGGCCTTGATGTTTACGCCGCCCGGTGCAGTCTGCTACATGCGTTCAGTGCAGAGGCCGAGGCACACAGAAAAGACCCTTCAATTCATCGGTACAGTTATACCGACAATGGGCCGCATGCTTATGATCCTAAGGAGCCAACCGGTCTGGTGATAATCAGCGTTGCTTTGCTTATCCACGACCTTTGCACGGCGACAGAACTTTTTTTTGGCGACTGGTCTAGGGATCAAGCGCTGCGCACACGCGTCGCAAACAGATTGCCCGCACTGTACAATACCTTTCCGATCACGCCTCCGACAGCGCCGTGATCGGCAGTTTGACGGGTGGAACCCCTCGCAAAAGCCGTACTCGTCGTCGCAATCGTCATCGGATTATCCGCTATTAAACAACCGTAAGACCCGCCACACTGTTCATCCTCCCTCCGCGTGCTCAGGCGTCAAGGCGCTGCGAAACACAAGCGGCGCTAGGCGGCAGCCGCTAAGCTGCGCTAGCATTTCGGTCCCTTGACCCCTTGCGCGCGCGGCGGGCTGCGAAATCGCGGCGACGGGACGAAGAACGGCCTTTCCGCTCCGAACAAAGAACGGGTTGCCTTCATGGCGCAGGGAAGCGGATTCGACAACGTGCTGCTCATCGACGACCGCACAGCTTGGCTGTATACCGGGTGTACACGCGCGGCGAAGCGGCTAACGATTGCACGACACACGCAGATGGAGCCGGGAATGAACCGACACGAGCGCCGCAAACAGCGGCACTCCCATGGGTTCGACTGGTACAAGAAACTCGACGACGGCGATGACTACTTCGTCAATCTCCGGGGTGTCATTCAGCTCATCCTGACCGGCGAGAGAACACCCGTCACCGTGCCCCTGGCCAAGCTGATCCGCGGGGTAGCCGCGTGTTTCGAAAAACACTGGCTCATCGGCCATCTTGAGGAGCCGATCGCGCCCTACATCGACGGCAGCGGAGTGGTAATGAAGTCTTTGCCTCATTTTGCCGTGGCACCCTCAAACCTGCGCATGCCGAGGCGGAGATAGCGATTCAGAACCTCTTCGAGGAAACCGAAGCCGCGGCAGATGGCAGCACGAAAATATTCTTTGCATTGGCCGGCAAAATGAAACCGCCAGAGCGATAATCTATAGCGACAGCCGCGGACCTTGCCGTTGTTGCCGCTGCTCCCGAAGCATCGCCAGCGCACTCGCTTTGAGCGGCTGTCGCGACAAATTTTCACTCACGCTTTCCCACACGTCGTGTTCCCGGATCTCCCGTTGCTGGCCCAATGGTGTGCGCTCGGCGATGTCCGCCCGTTCCGTGGCTTCGTCGATGAGCAGCCAATGCGCGCTGCGATGCCGTGATGCTGCCACGTATGCCTTATCAAGCCCGATCGAGCGCGAGCCGAACACGAGATTGACGTGCTCGGTACTGGTCATGCCTTGTGCTACATCGTGGGTGACGGCGTAGCCAGGTGCCAGCCGTACCGGCGCGGTAGGGTGCTGCCGCAGCGCCGTCCAGGGCAGTAGAGCCTCGGCGCCAAGCTTGTTGCGCACGACCAGGCCGTCGGTGCGAACGTCCTTCACTTCGACAATGTCGCCGTTATTACCGATACCGCGATGGCGCGCAAACAGCCGCAGCCGCTCACCGGTCGCGATCGGTAAATCATAGATCGCGCCGGTTCTATCGGTTCCTTTAACGGTTACGAGATCTGGCCCCAGGCGCCCCATGGTCCGCATCTCTTCCCGGATTGCGGTGCCGATCTCTCTTGCGTCGGCATTTGTCGCGGTCGAAATGGTAATCTGAAAGCGGGGGTTCTCGCGATTCGCCTCGGTGCGCTCGCGCCACAGCCCGGCACCACGGGCGATGGTTTCCTCGCGGCCGCCGGGCACCAACTCGGCGGTTTTGTCCTCGCGTTTCATGTCGAGCGCTTCGGCGACGCGTCCACGGCGGAAGAGCGTAGCGATCTCGCGTTCGCGCTGAGTGTCTTGTCGGACGGTGCGGGTCAGGCGCGGGATGGCTTCCTCACCAAGCGCCTCTCTCAGTAGTTCAAGCCCGGAAGCGCCCTCGACCGGCTGTCCTTGACGCGGATCGCCGATCATCACCAGCTGCGCCCTGGTCTTCTCCTGCACCTTCAAGAGGTCGCGCATCTGGCGCGTCCCGACCAGACTGGCCTCATCGATGACAATGACACTGTGCCGGTCGAGCTGATACTTCTGCGTCTCGACCCGGCGCAGGAAGGCTGCAATACTCGCCGTCTCTTCGATGCCGGCGGCCTTCAATCCGGATGCGGCGCGCCACGCGATCGCGGTGCCGAACACCGTGCGGCCGTTTTCCTTCCAGGCCTCTGTCAACTTGGCCATACTCAGCGTCTTCCCGGCCCCAGCAACACCCATAGCCACCGTCAGCCGCCCACCCGTCCCCAGGCGTTGCACCATGCGATCCTGCTCGTCAGAGAGGCCGGTGGTGTCGATCTGCCCTACCCCCAGCGCGCTCGAGGCGTCGGCCGCCGCAGACTTTGCAAGTGCTATGAGTTCGCATTCCTGCGCGAGTGCCAGTGAGGTCGTCACCTTGCGTTGGTCCTTGCCGCGGACGGTTGCGACCTCGGCCTCCACAAGCCGGGTAGGCCGTCCTTCGTGCTCGACCCCGTGCTCGCGAAAGCTCTTAACGACACTATCGATGTCGCTACTGCCATCGGTGATGTTCGTCGCTACCAACGCCCTAGCCGCCGCAACCCGCAATTCCTTCTCGTCGAGCACCGGCCGGCGCTGAAACTCATCGGCAAGCAGCGGTAGCGCGGCGTCGTACGCGGGCCGCACATCCGCGGCAATGGCTGGCTCTACTTGATCCCGCACACTCTCGTAGAGATAGCCGCTTTCGTCTGCTTGCCGCGACCACGACGCCAGATCGTTGATCTCGTCCTTTTCCTCGCGGCTCGTATAGGCGCCAGTCTTGGTGAGTCCGATCTTCCGTTCCTCGCTGAGCTCTGCCCAATCAAGGCCCATGCGAGACGCGTGTTGCTCGGCCTTGGCGATCGCCTCTTTCTGGCGCTTGCTGAACAATTCGATGATGTGATCGGGGATAGCGCTTAAACGCGCAGCGCCGTTCTTCTTATCCGCCTCGACCCGAATGCCGAGCTTTCGCGCTTCCTGCGCAACGAACGCCTGGTAGACGTAACCGAACTCCTTGATCCGGCCGTTGAGGTGGTCGAGATCGAGCGCCCCCACGTGCCCGTCAGGCGTGAGGACGTGGGGTAGGACGATATTATGGGTGTGGAGCTGCGGATCTGCCGCCTGTTGCCCAACCGGTCGTGACGTATAATGCTGGAACCCGATCCACGCGATGTCCCCGAATTCGGACCGCCGATTCTGTTTCCCGCCACGCTGCGTGTAGGCGATCTCTTCGGCGACATATGCCATCGTTTTGGCAACGGCCGTCCGATGTATCCCGAGCAGCGCATCACGTTCTTCCTTGGTCGGTGCCAGCCCCCACGCGACGGACAGACTTTTGGGGGCACTCAAGGTGAGATCGATAAACCCGATCGGTTTCCGCTTCCCATCCGCTTTGGGGCGGTGGATTTGCCTGCCCGCTATGGCGCCTCCATCAGCTTGTTTGAGACTGAGCAGGTTGGCTACACGCTCGGGCGTTAGAGCTTGCCCGTGTACGCCAAGTGTGGCAGCGAGCGCGCTCGACAGATCGGGACGCAAGTCAGCGTGATGTTGCTCCATCTCTAAGTGCCCGGTCAGGATCTTGTTGTCCCAGAAGCTGACGGACTGCTCTTGCCGCCCGGAATAATACTCGGCGGCTCGCATATTCTCACTGCGCAACGTATCGGAAAGGTAATACTCACTGATTGCCTTCGCGACGGCAGCGCCACGCGCCACGCCGACCCTGTACGTCATCATGGGAACGTCTTTCCGTGATCGTCATTGGATGCAGGAGGAGGCGGCACGTCCGCCTTGATGGCTTCCCAGGCGGCGTCCACTCCGTCGGGATCGATAGAGGTATATTTGAACGCGATCGCCCCGAGCCGATGGAGCCAACACTCCGCATCCTCCGTCTTCAGCGCGTCGTAGACGGCCTTAAGCACTTTTTTGGCCTCAGCTGTCAGCCCCGCTGCATCGTCAGGTAATTCGGCGAGTAGTGCGGGATCACGACAGGGGTGTGGTGGCGGTGGCGGCAGTATCTCTGAGAGCCGCTTATTTCTTCTCGCGTAACGAGCATAGCAAGTCTGTTTGTAGCGTCGACTACACGTCTGCCGGTGAAGTGCTGTTCGCAGCCGTGGCGGAATCGGCAGATTCCCGTTCAGTGTACTCTGCGCGTATTCCAGTCCCGTGATGCCGGTTTTCCCGCCCAACTCCTACCGTAGCATTGAAGGACTGGGTCAAAACGGATGATACAGTCAGCTTCGGAATCCTTGCGCGCAAGGATGCAGGCAACTCTCTCCGGCCCCTCAGCCGGTAGCGGCCACTCGTGAACGTAGACTCGAGTTGACGGGTCGATCTTCATCGCCTCGTGGTAGCGGTGGTGGCCTGAAAATCTGCCGGCGAGATTGCTGGTTTCTCCAATGTATAAAATGCGGCAATTGCTCGCTATCAGGAAATATACACAGCTAACGTCTTTAGGCGCTGGCTGCTGCCCCTCCACCCACAGACTGTAGGGATAGGGATAGGGCATTAGTATCGACGAGAGGCATCTTATACTCGCTCTGAGCCTTGCGTTGTGCGCAGGCTGCGCAGTCTGCGCGATCGGTGCACGCGGACACGCGAACTGCATCCGCTTCCGCGCATACTATTGCGCGAGTTTCGACCCTGCATTTCGGGGGGCATTTAGGGTCTCACAGAGCAAGGTATCTTTCTGCGAAAGAAACGAAGGCTGCCGTGGCCTTTTTTGAGCGATCATCGTGTGCGCGCCCGGTATGGTCCGCGTGATCTCCGCTCGGTGTTGTCTCTCTCCGGCGAGCGCCCGGCCTGCATCTCGGTGC
>Ga0306925_10000681_pt1 | contig 25588 bp, 23 predicted proteins | sample flu12Cox44000176_FD_203755 | JGI IMG/M metagenome (GOLD analysis project Ga0306925, IMG submission 203755) | Lab enrichment of tropical soil microbial communities from Luquillo Experimental Forest, Puerto Rico - flux8day.12C.oxic.44.000.176 (v2)... | ecosystem: Environmental > Terrestrial >... | reverse complement strand
CCCCTCCCCAACCCTCCCCCACAAGGGGGGAGGGAGCACACCGAGATTGCCGCTCGGCTTCTCAATGAACCGCCGCGCGTTCATCATGCTGATCGGTGGCGCGGCGGCGTGGCCGCTCGGAACGCGCGCGCAGCAGCCGGGCAAGGTCCCTCAGGTCGGCCTGCTCGACCCCGGCGTCTCCCATCTTTTCGAAGCCTTCCGCCAAGGCATGCGCGACCTCGGTTACTTCGAGGCGCGCAATATTTCCTACGTTTACCGGTCCGCCCAGGGCCGAGCAGAAGGAGTGGACCGACTTGCCTCCGAGTTGGTCGCCTTGAACGTGGACGTGATCATGACCGCCGGAAACGGGCCGGTCCATGCGGTGAAAGAAGCGACGTCGCGCATCCCCACCGTGTTTGTCATCGGCGATGCGGTGGCTGTGGTGACCAACTTCGCGCACCCGGGCGGAAATCTCACCGGCCTGTCGTTTCTGAACCGCGAGCTCAGCAGCAAGCGCCTCGAATTGTTGCGCGAGACGTTGCCGAAGCTCCACCGCGTGGCCGTGTTGTGGGACCAGAGTGTCCCGCGCAGCTTCGTTCAGGTCACCGAAGAAGCGGCGCGCCAGTTGGGCCTCGAAGTTCAGCTCTTGGCGGTGCCGGGAGCCGACGCATTCGATGACGCCTTCGAAGCCGCAGTAAGGGAGCGCGCAGAGGCGCTCAATGTGCTGTCGTCCGCCAATTTCAACGCGCACAGGGTGCGGCTCGCGCAGCTCGCCGCGAGATATCGCCTGCCGACAATGTATGAAAGCGGTGAATACGTGCGCGACGGCGGCCTGATGGCCTACGGGCCAAGCTTGCCCGATCTATTTCGCAGGGCAGCCTCCTACGTGGATAAGATTCTCCGGGGAGCGAAGCCCGCCGACCTGCCGGTCGAGCAGCCAACCAAATTCGAGTTCCTCGTCAACCTCAAGGCTGCGAAGGCGCTCGGCCTCGATATACCAGATCGCCTGCTCTCGCTTACCGACGAGGTGATCGAATGAACCGCCGCACGTTCATCATGCTGATCGGCGGCGCGGCAATGTGGCCGCGCGCGGCGCGCGCGCAGCAGCGCGAGAAAATGCGGCGCGTCGGCGTGCTCATGAATCTGGCGGCAGACGATACGGAAGGATCGGCTCGCGTCACTGCGTTGGCGCAGGGACTGCAGGAATTGGGATGGAGAGACGGGCGCGACGTGCGGATCGACTATCGCTGGGCAGCGGCTGACGCCCCCAGCTTCCACCGACATGCCCAGGAGCTGCTCACGCTCGCGCCAGACGTCATTATCGCTTCGGCAACTCCAAGCGTCGTCGCACTGCAACAGGCGACCCGCACGGTGCCTATCGTGTTTGTGGGCGTCGCCGATCCGGTCGGCGCCGGCCTGGTCGAAAGCTTGGCGCACCCGGGCGGCAATACCACCGGCTTTAGTATCTTCGAATACAGCATCAGCGGGAAATGGCTGGAGTTGCTCAAAGAAATTGCGCCACGCGTGAGGCGCGCAGCGGTCATTCGCGACCACTTGCTAACGTCCGGGACCGCGCAGTTCGGTGTAATCCAATCGGTGGCGCACGCTCTCGGGGCAGAACTGACCCCAGTCGCCGCGCGCAGCGCCGATGAGATCGAGCGCGGGCTTTCGACTTTCGCGCGCGAGCCGGATGGTGGGGTGATCGTGACGGGAAGCCCGCTGACCGCAGTTCATCGCAATCTGATCATCATGCTGGCGGCTCGGCACCGATTGCCCGCGGTCTATCCGTTCCGCTATTTCGCCACCGGCGGCGGTCTGATCTCCTACGGACCCGATGTCGCCGACCAGTATCGGCGCGCGGCCGGCTATGTCGATCGCATCCTCAAGGGCGAGAAGCCGGCCGACCTTCCCGTGCAGGCGCCGACCAAGTTCGAGACGATCATCAACCTCAAGACCGCGAAAGCACTCGGCCTCGACGTGCCGACTACGCTGCTCGCGCGCGCCGACGAGGTGATCGAGTGAACCCTCTGCTGTCATGCCCGCGTAAGCGGGCATCCAGTATCCACCCTTCCTGGGTGTGGGGCACGCTCGCGCCGCCTCGAACGCGCGCGGGTTACTGGGTCCCCGCTTTCGCGGGGACGACAGGAGAGAATTTCCGCGCCGATGAGGTGGTCGAATGAACCGGCGCGCGTTCATTGCGCTACTCGGCGGCGTGGCGACGCCTCTGTTTCTCTCGCCGCGCGCGTCGCGCGCGCAGCAGCGGCGCCGCATTGGCGTGCTGTCGTCTACGTCGGAAACCGATCCGGAAGGACAGCGCCGCACTGCTGCGCTGCGACAAGGCTTGCGGGAATTGGGCTGGATCGAGGGCCGCACGATCGAGATCGACTACCGTTGGGTCGCCGGCGATCCGGGCCGGGCGCGCGCCCTTGCGGCGGAACTCGTGGCATCGAAACCGGACGTCATCATCGCCTCTCCCAGCTCCGTGTTGGCCGCGGTGCAGCGCGAGACCCGCACCATCCCGATCGTCTTCGCGCAAGTCGTCGATCCGGTCGGCGCCGGATTTGTGGCGAGCCTGGCGCGTCCCGGAGGCAACATCACCGGATTCGCCTCCTTCGAATTTGCGCTTGGCGCGAAATGGCTGGAACTGCTCAAGCAGATCGCGCCGTCCGTGACCCGCGTCGCCGTCATCTACGATCCGGCGACGCCGGCCGCGACCGGATTCCTGCCGATGATCGACGCGGCCGGACGCGCGTTTGGAGTGGATGTGTCCATGTCGAGCGTGCGCGACACCGCCGAGGTCGAGCGCGTCCTTACCGGCTTCGCCGCGGAGCCGAACGGCGGCCTCATCGCCGTTGCCAGTGCGCTGATCGCCAACCAACGCGATTTCATCATTTCGCTGGCGCATCGGCTGCGCCTGCCCGACGTCTCGGCGTTCCGTTATTACCCCGCGAACGGCGGCCTGGCATCGTACGGCGTCGACAATATCGATCTTTACAAGCGCGCGGCCGCGTACGTCGACCGCATTCTCAAGGGCGAGAAGCCCGCCGATCTGCCGGTGCAACTGGCGAACAAATACGAGCTGGTGATCAACCTGAAGGCCGCGAAGGCGCTCGGCATCGAGATACCGGTGGCCGTGCTCGCGCGCACCGACGAGGTGATCGAGTGAACCCTCTGCTGTCATGCCCGCGAGGGGCACCCCAACGCGCGCTATGCGCGCGTTGGGGAGCCCCTCGCGGGGACGACAGCGGAGAATACGCGAACGAGTTGATCGCATGAATCGCCGCGCATTCATCTTGGCTCTTGGCGGCGCGGCTGCGGCGTGGCCGCGCGCGGCGCGCGCGCAGCAGAACACATTGCCGGTGATCGGCTTCCTCCATCCTGGCTCGGCGGAGCCGAACGCCAGCCTGCTTGCAGCATTTCGAAAGGGCCTCGCCGAAGCCGGCTACACAGAAGGCAAGAATGTCGCGATCGAATTTCGCTGGGCGCATGGCGAAAACAGCCGACTTGGGGAAATGGCGGCTGATCTAGCGCAGCATCGCGTAGCCGTGATTGTCACGCCAATCGGCACGGTAACGGCCCTTGCGGCGAAAGCGGCGACTACCACCATCCCCATCGTCTTTTCCGCGGGCACCGATCCGGTGAAAGCCGGCATCGTGGCAAGCCTCCGCCGCCCCGGCGGAAACGTCACCGGCGTCAACTACATGGCCGCCGAACTGAGTGCCAAACGGCTGAGTCTGCTGCACGAGCTGGCGCCTGGCGCCGCGCGGATCGCGCTCCTTGTCAATCCAGCAAATCCGGTCGCCACACAGACCATCATCACGGACACGAAAGCGGCAGCGGCGGCAATCGGGCGGCAGATCGATGTTTTCGAAGCAGAGACGAGCGACGGAATCGAAACCGCCTTTGCTGCACTCGTGCAGAGTCGGGCAGACACCCTTCTCGTCGGTGCCGAGCCATTCTTCATCGATCGCCGCGTGCAGATCGTTACGCTTGCGACGCGTCATCTGCTTCCAACGGTTTATTTCCTACGCGAATTTGCCGAAATCGGCGGACTCATGAGTTACGGCGCGAGCGATTTCGCGCGCAATCGCGACATCGGCATCTATACCGGGCGCATTCTCAAGGGCGAGAAACCGGCCGACATGCCGGTCATGCAGCCGACCCAGTTCGAGCTGGTTATCAATCTGCCGACCGCGAGGGCGATCGGTATCCCCATCCCCCCGAGCCTGCTAGCGCAGGCGAACGAGGTGATCGAATGAGGAGGCGCGACACACTCCGTCATGCCCGGCCTTGGGCCGGGCATCCACGTCTTCCTTGCTTGAGGCATCAAAGACGTGGATGGCACCGCAACTCGGGCTTGCCCGAGTTGCGCATAACAAGTGGCGCAAGTCGGGTGAAACCCGACTTGCGATGACAAGCCCGGCCATGACGGAGAGAATGTCGCGCAATATTAGAATGAACCGGCGCGCGTTCATAACGATCGCCGGCGGCGCGGCAATGTGGCCGCGCGCGGTGCGTGCGCAGCAGGCGGCGCTGCCGGTGATCGGCTATCTCGACAGCAGGTCGCCGGATGCGGTGGCGGGGCGTCTGCGGGCATTTCGACAGGGCCTTCAGCAGGCGGGCTTCGTCGAGGGCGAGAACGTCGCGATCCTCTACCGCTTCGCCGAGAATCAAATGGATCGGTTGCCGGAGCTGGCGGCCGACCTGGCACGCCGGCAGGTCGCGGTGATCGCCGCCCCGGCCGGCGCGCCGGCCGCACTGGCGGCCAAGACGGCAACCGCAACGATTCCCATCCTGTTCGTCCTCGCGGAGGACCCGGTCGGGTTCGGTCTCGTCTCGAGCCTTGCCCGCCCCAGCGGCAACATGTCGGGGGTCAATTTTTTATCGGCCGAACTGGCGGCAAAGCGGTTCGAGCTGCTGCGCGAGATGGTGCCGAAAGCACGTCGCGTCGCGGTGCTCGTCAACCCGGCGGATGCGAGGCGCACCGAGGTTACATTGCAGGACTTGGAACCTGCTGCGCGCGCGATGGGCGTACAAATGCAGGTTCTCAACGCCAACACGGCTAATGAGATCGATACCGCGTTCGAAACGATGGGCCGCGAGCGGCCCGATGCTTTGTTCCTGGCGCCTACGCCTTTTCTCAACATCCGGCTCGTCCAACTGGCGCAACTGACGGCATTCCACCGGCTGCCTTCGACGCACGATGTGCGTGAATACGCCGAAGTCGGCGGACTGATGAGCTACGGATCCAATATCGCGGACACGTATCGTCAAGTTGGCCTCTATGCCGGCCGCATTCTCAAGGGAGCGAAGACCGCGGACCTGCCGGTCGTGCAATCGTCGAAGTTCGAGCTGGTCGTCAACGCCCGCACGGCACGGATGCTCGGCATCACCGTGCCGCCGACGCTATTTGCCACCGCCGACGAGGTGATCGAGTGACAAACTCTGCTGTCATGCCCGCGCAAGCGGGCATCCAGTATCCACCGCCGGTAGTTATGGCGCACACTTGCGCCATCTCGCACGGTCACCGGTCACTGGCTCTGGCCTATTCGCCGGGCGAAATAATTTCTTGAATGTTGAAGGCGATGAAGCCTCCGATGATCGCAAAGACTGCCAGTCCGGCCGCATCCTCCCACTCTGTAATAGCAAAACTGTATTCAGGAAGCGCATAAACATAGTCGGCAATGATCGTCGACACGACGACGGCAACGAGCGCCGGTCCACCTCCCAGAAAGATTGCGCTCAAGATCACCGCCGGCAAAAGCGGGAGATAGGCGTAGTCGCGCGGATTGAGATTGAGCAGATGCAGGACGAACAGGGTCATGCCCACGAGCAGCAAAGCAGTAAGAATCTTGATCCGAGGCGAGATCCGCCATCGAATCCATCCGACAAGCGTGGCCGGATGCTCATAGCTCTCATACAGTGCGAGCATAATGCTGGGTGCGATTGCGCAAACAATCATCAGGAGCACGGACCAGGAGGGATGTCCGGTGACCTCTAGGAACCATGCAAAAAAAGCGCCGACCATTGCGCCGATGAGCGCCGCAACCGTTGTCCCTATGCTTCGACGATTTGCCATCCCGATTGCGCCCTAGCAGGATTGTGGGAAAGTGCGAGACACTATGAGCATGCGAGCGCCAGGATCAAAGACCGCATCGACATGCGACTCATTGATTCCGATCGTAATGCTGCTGTGACGCCCCCTCTACTGTGAGAGATCACAGTTTAATTTGAACTTGATCGCCCGGCACGCCGTCACGCCTCGCAATCCCCACATGCGGCTCACAATAACAATCACACATAAAGTACGACGCGGATACGACATCGCGTCCCGATTGAAAATCGCCAGTTCGCGGGAAAAGTTCCCTTTTATGGCTTTGGCGCTTCCAGTTCGCGAGCACAATCCCACGCCACAAAAGAAATCCCCGCCGAAGCGGGGATAAGGTTCATCGTGAACCATAGAGGGGTCCGCGGAGGTCGGGGATAGCCGGCCACGTAGCACAGCAAAGCCGGTCGATGATCCGGGATTCTGCTTAGGTTTGGGCGAGGAGGTGTAGGAGCGCGCCATGGCGCGGAGGCGCTGGCCGAACTGATCCGCTCCCTGGCGCTCGACCTGCTGGTGCCGCCGACTGCTCGCGGCCGCCGCCTCACTGCGGACCTGCTATAGTCAGTCCGTGATCTTGGCCTTGGGGGTAAGAGGCATGCCGCGGCGCGAGTCTCGGCGGAGGACACTCGGCCTCTCATGAGGAATTAGCATGCAGCCAGTGAAGGATTCGAGCGGGCTGTACGAAGTGGAGCGGCGCGCTTATCACGCTGCACGTCCAGGCTTTCGAATAACCGAGCTGCAGATCAGTCCGACGCAAAAAGTGCCCTGGCACTACCACAGCAACGTCCGCGATACGTTCTATGTCCTGGCAGGAACAATTCGCATTTTTCTACAGAACCCCAAGGAAGCGGTGCTTCTCTCGCCTGGCGAGACGTATACCGTGCGACCGAAACGCGCTCATCTCGTTACCAACGCCGGCGAAACCTCTGCAGTGTTTCTCGTCCTGCAAGGCGTCGGCGAGTACGATTTTGTCCCCGTTACCTAAATGCGGACCGGTACAGTGGTCCTCGCGCGCGCCGACTGGGTAATCGAATGAACCGCATACTCGGTGCGCTCCCCTCCCCCTTGTGGGGAGGGGCTGGGGGTGGGGGTCAATGTTGGCGGACGCGCCTCGCGCAACAACAGCTACCCCCCTCCCTAACCCTCCCCCACAAGGGGGGAGGGAGCACACCGAGATCGCGGCTCGGCTTTACACTGAACCGTCCCAAATTCATTACGCTGCTCGCCGGTGCCGCAGCTTGGCCGCGTGCGGCACGCGCGCAGCAAGCGGTGCTGCCGCTGATCGGATTTATCAACGGCGGGTCGGCCGACGCCTCCGCGCGCTTCGTGACCGCGTTCCGCGAAGGCCTCAACGAAAACGCTTTCGTCGAGGGCCACAACGTGGCGGTCGAGTACCACTGGCTGGAAGGAAAATACGATCAGCTGCCGGCGCTGCTTGCCGATCTGGTGCGTCGCCGCGTGACGCTGATCGCCACGCCGGGCAGCGGACCGGCTGCGCGCGCGGCGAAGGCGGCAACGTCGACGATCCCGATCGTTTTCAGCGTCGCGCAAGACCCGGTCCAGCTTGGTCTGGTCGCCAGCCTCGCCCGGCCCGGCGGCAACGCCACGGGCCTCAACTTTTTCAGCCGGGAGGTGGCGGCCAAGCGGCTGCGGCTCCTGCATGACCTCATCCCCAAGGCGGTTCGTGTTGCGGTGTTGCTCAATCCAGCCAATGCCGGATCAGCCGAGGCCAACTTGCGGGAGGTGCAGGAAGCCGCGCCTGCCATGGGGCTGAAAATCCAAGTCCTCAACGCCACGACGGTCGCCGAGATCAATGCGGTCTTTGCCGGTTTTGCGCGCGAGCGCCCCGATGCTTTGTTCCTCGCTGGCGACGGTTTCTTCCTCGATCGCCGCGTGCAATTTGCCACGCTCACGGCGCGCGACCGGATTCCGGCGACCGCATCAGACAGTCCGTTTGTCAAAGCCGGCCTGCTGATGAGCTACGGAACCGATCTCACGGAGACGTATCGTCAAACCGGGGTCTATACCGGCCGCATTCTCAAGGGCGAGAAGCCGGCCGATCTGCCGGTGCTGCAATCGACCAAATTCGAGTTCGCCCTGAACCTGCAGACGGCGCAAGCGCTCGGCATCGAGGTGCCGCCCGGCGTGCTCTCCATCGTTGACGAGGTGGTGGAATGAGCGCGCGCCGCACACTCGGTGCGCTCCCCTCCCCCTTGTGGGGAGGGGATGGGGGTGGGGGTCGCAGTTGGCCGCGCTTGCATTGCCCACCGAACCACCCCCCTCCCCAGCCCTCCCCCAGCCGGCTGCGGGCTTGCCCGCTTCCGGCAATATTAAAGATGACCGAACCCCGGCAGGCCGGGGTTCGGTTGGGGGAGGGAGCACACCGAGATCGCGGCTCGGCTTTACACTGAACCGTCGCGCGTTCATCACGCTGCTCGGCGGCGCGGCGGCCGCCTGGCCGCGCGCGGCGCGCGCGCAGCAGCCGGCGCTGCCGGTGGTCGGCTTCATAAACGGCGGCACGCCCGAAGGCTCGGCACGCTACGGGGCCGCGTTCCGCAGCGCGCTCAGCGAAGCCGGCTATGTCGAGGGCCAAAACGTGACCGTCGAGTACCACTGGCTGGAGGGCCGCAACGATCGCGCGCCGGCGATTATCGCCGATCTCGTCCGCCGCCGCGTGGCGGTGATTGCCGTCCCCGGCTTCACGCCCGGAGCTACTGCCGCCAGAGCCGCGACCAGCGCCATTCCGATCGTGTTCGCCACTGGGGTGGACCCGGTCAAGCTTGGTCTGGTCACGAACCTCGCCCGGCCGGACGGTAACGCGACCGGCATCAACTTTTTCGTACAAGAGCTGACCGCCAAGCGGCTGGGGCTGTTCCATGATCTCGTTCCCAAGGCCGCGCGTGTCGCCGTGCTGGTCAATCCGACCAATGCCGAGTCCACCGAGTCCACGTTGCAAGGCCTGGTGGAAGCCGCCCGCGCCATCGGGCTGCAAATTCAAGTCCTCAACGCCAGCACCAGCCAGGAAATCGAGGCAGCCTTCGCGACAATCGTGCGCGATCGGCTGGACGCCCTGTTCCTCGCCGGCGACGCGTTCTTCACCGGCCGCCGCAGCCAATTCGTCATGCTCGCCGCGCGCGACCGGATACCGACGAGCTGCGCCAACCGTGACATGGTCGAACCCGGCCTGCTGATGAGCTATGGCACCAATGTTGCGGACGCGTTTCGGCAGGTCGGCATTTATACCGCCCGCATCCTCAAGGGGGCCAAGCCCGCCGACCTGCCGGTGCTGCAGTCGACGAAATTCGAATTTGCCCTCAACCTGCAGACGGCGCGAATACTCGGCCTCGACGTGCCCAACGCGGTGCAGTTGCTCGCCGACGAGGTGATCGAGTGAAAACTCGGTTGTCATGCCCGCGCAAGCGGGCATCCAGTATCCACCGCTCGCGCGTTGAGCGTACGCTCGCGCCGTCTTGAACGCTCACCGGTTACTGGGTCCCCGCTATCCGGGTCCCCACGAAAATCGCCGGGCACAGCAGCGCACCAAGGATGGTCTTGCATCGGCGATTTTCGTGGGTGCCCGGCGCGGGGACGACAGCTGAGCATGTGGATGCCGGCGAGGTCATCGAATGAGACGCCAGCGGCGACGAACATGAATTCTTCGCGCCGACGATTTCTGGGTCTGATAACAAGCGCGGCCGCTCTCCCGGCCCACTCGCGCATCGCGCGAGCGCAAACCTATCCGGCGCGGCCGCTGCGCCTCGTCGTCGGCGTTGCCGCGGGAGGCGCGAACGACACGGTGGCGCGCCTGGTCGCGCAAGCGCTTTAGCAGCGGCTCGGCCAGCAGGTGGTGGTGGAGAACCGCCCGGGCGCCGGCGGCACGGTCGGCGCCGAGGCCGTCGCCAATGCCGCGCCGGACGGTTACACGCTGTTGTTCGTGACGTCGGCGAACGCGATCGGCGCAAGCTTCAACGACAGGCCCGGATTCAATTTCATTCGCGACATCGTGCCGATCGCGAGCCTCGTGCGCGGGCCGCTGATCATGGAGGTGAACCCGGCGTTTCCGGCAAAGACCGTCGCCGAGTTCATCGCTTATGCCAAGGCCAACCCGGGCAAGATCAATATGGCATCGGCCGGCATCGGCAACACCACGCACGTCGCCGGTGAGCTGTTCATGATGCTGACCGGCACGAGGCTCACGCACGTCCCGTATCGCGGCGGCGCCGCGGCGGTGACCGATCTCATCGCCGGGCAGGTGCAAGTCTACTTCGACGGCATATCGGCCTCGCTCGAGCACGTGCGGACGGGGAAGCTGCGCGCTCTCGCGGTGACCACGGCGGCGCGCGCCGACGTGCTGCCCGATGTTCCGAGTCTCGCGGAGTTCGTGCCGGGCTACGAAGCCGGCGGCTGGTACGGCATCGGCGCGCCGAAACATACGCCCGCGGCAATCGTCGAGCGGCTCAACGGGGAGATCAACGCCGCTCTCGCTGCGCCGATACTGCGCACGCGGCTCGCGGAGCTCGGCTATGCGACGTTCATGGGCTCGCCTGCGGATTTCGCAAATCTGATCGCGCGCGAGACGGAAAAATGGGGCAAAGTATTCAAGTTCTCGAGCGCCGGCTCGACCGAATCCCCGCCACGCTAGCTTCGCCCGGTGTGCTATCGTTCTAAACGTCAGTCGTAGCCCGGGTTGAGCGAAGCGAAACCCGGGAATGCGGCAAGTCCGATCCCGCATTTCGCTTCGCTCAATGCGGGCTACGGTTCTGAGACATGAGCCTCGGCCCGGGAGGGGTCATCGGCATGAGGCGGCGCGCGTTCATCGGACTTCTCGCCGGCGCAGCCGCCGCGCCTGCATTGCTGTGGCCGCGCGCGGCGCGCGCGCAGCAGGCGGCAAAACTGCCAACCATCGGTTTCCTGGGCCAGAGCACGCGTTCGGCCGCCAGCGAATGGGTCGCTGCTTTCGTGCAGCGATTGCGCGAACTCGGATGGGTCGAGGGTCGCACGGTTGCGATCGAGTACCGTTGGGCCGAAGGACGCGAGGAGCGCCTCGCCGAGATCGCGGCCGAGTTCGTCCGGCTCAAAGTCGACATCATCGTCACGTCGGGAACCCCGCAAGTCCTCGCGGCAAAGCAGGCGACAGCAGCCATCCCGATCGTCTTCGCGACGGCAGGGGATCCGGTCGCCAATGGCCTTATCGCGAGTTTGGCGCGCCCGGGCGGCAACGCCACCGGCCTATCAACTCTGGTGACGGAACTTGCCGGCAAGCGCCTCGAGCTTTTGCGCGAGCTCGTTCCCGGTCTCGGCCGTTTGGCGATCATCGGCAATGGCAGCAATCCGCTCACCGTGCTCGAGCTGCGCGAGGTTCAGGCGGCGGCCCGCACGCTTGGTCTCGAAGTCGTTACCGTCGAAATCCGGAGCGCACAGGATATTGCGCCCGCCTTCGATGCGCTCAAAGGCCGCGCGGACGCGCTTTATGTTTGTATCGACGCGCTCGTGAACGCCAATCGGATTCGAATCAACACCTCGGCGCTGGGCGCGCGACTGCCGACGATGCACGGGTCTCGCGACTACGTCGAAGCAGGAGGTTTGATGTCCTATGGGCCGAACTATCCGGACCTGTTCCGGCGCACCGGCGATTATGTCGACAAGATTTTGCGCGGTGCCAAGCCCGGCGACATCCCGGTCGAGCTGCCGACGAAATTCGATCTCGTCATCAATCTGACGACTGCCAAGGCGCTCGGGCTGACGATCCCGGCGCCGTTCCTGTTGCGCGCCGACGAGGTGATCGAGTGAACCGGCGCGCCCCAATTCCGTCATGCCCGGCCTTGTGCCGGGCATCCACGTCTTTCTTCGCTATCGCAGCAAAGACTGGATGGCCGGGACAAGCCCGGCCATGACGAGGATCGGACGCCGCGCATTCATCGCCGCGCTCGCCGGCGCCGCAGCCGCACCTGCATTTCTTTGGCCGCGCGCGCCGCGCGCGCAGCAGCCGGCGCTGCCGGTGGTCGGATTTCTCAACAGTGCATCGGCTGTTGCATACGCGGCGATGGCGGCCGCCTTCAGGCAGGGACTGAAGGAGACCGGCTATATCGAGGGTAACAACGTCGCACTCGAATATCGTTGGGCCGACGATCAATACGATCGCCTGCCAGGACTCGCCACCGACTTGGTAAGTCGTCAGGTAACGGCGATTTTCGCGAATAGTCCTTCGATCGCTGCGGCCAAGGCGGCGACCAGTACAATTCCCATCATCATTATGAGTGGCGATGATCCTGTTCGGCTCGGTTTCGTCACGAGTTTCAACAGACCGGGTGGAAATATAACTGGAGTGTCTATTCTTTCTGCCGAACTGGCAGCAAAGCGACTCGAACTCCTGCGCGAACTTGTTCCGCACGCGAAGACCATCGCCGTTCTCATCAACTCGGATTTTGGCCCTTCCGGGGGTTTTCGGTCCGACATCGAAGCGGCCGCGCGAGCGCTCAAGCTACCGATTGAATTTCTGCAGGCAAACAACGAACGCGAGATTGATCATGCTTTCAATAGCCTGGCTCAAGCGCGGCCCGACGCATTTCTGGTCGGGCCTGGCCCGTTTTTGGACAGCCGGCGCGATCTGTTGGTGGCGCTCGCTGCGAAGATCGCGATCCCTGCGGCTTATGAAACCCGCGCAACCGCGATTGCAGGCGGTCTAATGAGCTATGGAGCGGACGTTGGAGATGGTTATCGACGGGCAGGACGCTACGTCGGACGCATTCTCAAGGGTGAAAAGCCCGCCGAGTTGCCGATCGATCAGGCCACAAAATTCGAGTTCGTGATTAACCTCAAGACCGCCAAGGCCCTTGGCCTTGAAGTACCGCCCGGCCTTTCCGCGCGCGCCGACGAGGTGATCGAGTGAAAGCGAGGCGACGCAGCGACTCGGGCCGCGCGGACGAGCCGGTTTATTTCGCCATGGATTGAAGGATGCGTTCGCGCAATCGGACCGGGTCCCGCTCTCCTTGCTGTGCGAACTTGATGATCGCTTTGGCGATCCGCTCGTGCGGGATTTCACGCCGCTCGAGCAGCAGCGTCAGAGACACCCGTTCCATCACCAAATCCAATATCCGGAGTGTCTCAGGATCGAATTCGATTCCGTCGAGATATGGCTTGATCGACATGGCACGATGCAACGGCGTGGCGGGATCGATCGGCAGCGATCATGATTGTAGTGTGTTTTGCCTACAACTATAGGTAACTGCGTAGGGAGATGGCCGCGACCCATGGACGCGCAGCAACGGCCATTCCTCGGACCATGAGCGGGCGGACCAAACCAGGCGCGAAAAGTCCATGCATTCTCACAATCGTAGCCCCGAAATCTCGACTGCCGGCGCTACGAGGGCGAAGCCTCGGCGTAAGCTTGGGATCGGCGTAAGCCGCCCGCGTATAGAATGTTGAAAAGATCGACCGTATTCCCGGCCTACGGATTGTTGCGTATGCGCCCCGGATTCGGCGGACTGAAAAAAGCGTAGTCCAACACTGGTCGGCGTGGGCGCGTTCGGCGCCCGCGAGTCGTCGGGCCGCATCCGACGACCGGCGCAAGCTCATCACTCGCCGGACGAACGACGGGTAAGGCGTGAATCGAGTCATAGCCGCTGACTGCTTTGTGCCGATTCGATATCCTGCAATGCCCCTCCGGCCGGCACGGACCGAATGCACTTCGACCCATTGAATCGCCGCGCGTTCATATCGCTGCTCGGCGGCGCCGCGCTCGCGTGGCCGCGCGCGGCGCACGCGCAGCAGGCGACGATGCCGGTGATTGGGTTTCTTGAAATCAGATCGGCCGAGACGATTGCCGAGCGGCTGCGCGCCTTTCGCCAGGGCCTCAAAGAAACCGGCTATGTCGAGGGCGAGAACGTGGCGATCGACTACCGCTGGACCGAGCAGATCGAACGCCTGCCGGAGCTGGCGGCCGAGCTGGTGCGCCGGCAGGTCGCGGTGATCGCCGCGGGCGGAGGCCCCGCGACGGCGTTCGCGGCCAAGGCTGCAACCGCGACGATCCCCATCGTCTTCGCTGTCTCCGACGACCCGGTCAAGTTTGGCCTCGTCCCCAGCCTCGCGCGCCCGGGCGGCAACCTGACCGGTGTCAATTTTTTAAATACCGAGTTGACGGCAAAGCGGCTCGAGCTTCTGCGCGAGATGGTACCGGCGGCCGCTCGTGTCGCCGTACTCGTCAATCCCGCCAATGCGCCGAACACGCAAGCCACGTTGCACGAGGTGGAAGCGGCTGGCCGCGCCATGGGACTGCAAATTCAAATCTTCAATGCCACAACCAGCCGCGAGATCGATGCCGCCTTCGCGGCATTCGGGCGCGAGCGTCCCGACGCGGTGTTCGTCGGCCAAGACGCATTGTTCGGCGGCCGGCGGCTGCAACTCGCCAATTGGGCGGCGCGTCATGCGTTGCCGATGACGTCCGGCTCGCGCGACATCAGCGAAGTCGGCGGCCTGATGAGCTACGGAACGAATATCGTGGATGTATATCGGCAGATGGCCGTGTATGTCGGCCGCATCCTCAAGGGCGCCAAGCCCGCCGACTTGCCGGTCGAGCAGTCCGCCAAGTTCGAGCTGGTGATCAACGCGCAAACCGCGCGCATGCTGGGCATCGACATTCCGCCCAATCTGCTCGCGCGCGCCGATGAGGTGATCGAGTGAAATCTCTGCTGTCATGCCCGCGAACGCGGGCATCCAGTAACCACCGCATCTGTGAATGGGGCACACCCGCGCCATCTCGCACATTCACGGGTTACTGGGTCCCCGCTTTCGGGGTCCCCAAAAATTCGCAAGGCGAATTTTTGGGGTGCCCCTCGCGGGAACGACATTAGAGGAGTATCGGCCGACGAGGTGATCCAATGAAATGGCTAGCCTGCATCGCATTGTTCAGCTTGCTGCCCCTCGCCGCCCCCGCCGTCGCGGGCGAGCGTCCGGAATGGGCGTTCGGTCCGGAGCAGCCGGCGCCGCGGCGGCCCGACGACGGCAAGCTCCTGCAGGCGCCGGGCAGCGCGAAATTCTACACGCAGGCGCAGATCGACGACCCGATGCATCCGCCGGACTGGTTTCCCGACGAGCATCCACCGATGCCGCGCGTGGCCGCGCAGGGCAACGGCACCACGGTGCGCGCCTGCATCGGCTGCCATCTCTCGAACGGACACGGGCATCCGGAAAATTCGCGGCTGCCCGGCGCCACCGCCGCCTATCTCACGCGCCAGCTCGCCGACTTCCGCAGCGGCGCGCGCGCCGGCGTCGCCGCGACCATGATCAACATCGCAAAGGGCATGACCGAGGACGAGATCCGCACGGCAACCGAATACTTTGCCGGCCTCAAGGTGCTGCGCTGGACCCGCGTGGTGGAAGCCGACACCGTGCCGAAAACCTACTTCCGCGGCAACCGGCGCCTGCAGCTCGCCGAGGGCGGCAGCGAACCGATCGGCGAGCGCATCATCGAAGTGCCGGAAGATCCTGCGCGCAACGCGCTGCGCGATCCGCATTCCGGAAATATTTCCTACGTGCCGGTGGGCAGCCTCGCGCGCGGCGCGGCGCTGGTCGCAACCGGCGGCAGCGGCAAGACGATCGCCTGCGGCATTTGCCACGGTCCGACGCTGAAGGGATTAGGCGACGTGCCGGGGATCGCGGGACAGTCGCCGCTCACCATGGCGCGCCAGCTCTATTACATGCAAACCGGCGAGCGCAACGGCGCCATGGCCGCGCTGATGAAAGCGGTGGTCGCGAAGCTCGGCGCCGACGATATGCTCGCGATCTCCGCTTACGTGGCGTCGCGCGAGGCGTAAAACACAGACGTCATGGCCGGGCTTGGTCCCGGCCATCCAGTACACCCCGACGTCGATTGTTTTGACCGCCGTCGTAATCGCAGCGCTGGTGTTTACTGGGTCCCCGCTTTCGCGGGGACGACAGCGGAGTAGATGGCGCGCTCGCCTCAAAACTCCTTGCCGAGCATGCGGTCGATCGAGCAGCGCCCGCCGCCGCGGAAAAAGATCGCCGCATACACGAGCGTGAGCAGCAGCGGAAATTCCCAGCCCCCGCGCGGCGCACTAAAGAAGTAGCCGTTGCCGCCGTGCCAGTACGTGATGATGGCGAACTGCACCGTGAACATCAGCGCGAGCGGGCGGGTGAGAAATCCCAGCGCCAGCGCCGCGCCGCCGAAGAATTCCAGCAGGCCGAGAAAATAGGCCCAGGCGTGCGGCGCCGGGAAGCCGAGCGGGGTGAGCACGTTCTGCGCCACCGGCCCGGCGAAGCCAGCGAACAGCTTCATGTAGCCGTGATAGATGACGATCGCACCCGCGCAGAAGCGAATGATCGCGTAACTGTACGGCGCGATGCTTTGATAGAAGTCGCCGAGTGCGGGAAAGATCAGCCGTTTGGTGTCGATGGTACCGTCCATGCCAGCATTCATTTGTCGCCTCCCTGATGGCGGATACGCGTTGCGCGTAGCCCGGATGGAGCGAAGCGAAATCCGGGATCCGGTGTGCTGCGCAGCAAAGCGGCCCCGGGTTTCGCTTCGCTCCACCCGGGCTACACGCTGCTAACAGATCAGAGAATCACACTTGCGTATGCGAATAGTACGCTTTTGACGTCCGTCAATCACCCACCGCTGGCTGCTGCACGGTGCGGATGTCGATCTCCGAGGTCAGCGTGCGGTGCACCGGGCATTTGTCGGCGATCTCCATGAGCCGCTTGCGCTGCTCGGCATCGAGCTTGCCGGAGAGCGCGATCGAGCGGTCGATGCGGTCGAGCATGCCTTCCTTGGTCTCGCAGGACTCGCAATCCGCCGCGTAGATGCGGGAATGGGTGAGCTCGACGGTCACGCGCTCGAGCGGCAACGCCTTGCGTTCGGCGTAAAGGCGCAACGTTATCGCGGTGCAGGCACCGAGCCCGGCGAGCAGGAGATCGTACGGGCCGGGGCCGCTGTCGAGCCCGCCCACGTCGGCCGGCTCGTCGGCCAGAAACCGGTGCTTGCCGACCGTGACCTCCTGCTGAAACTTGCCCTGCCGCGTCTCGCGCACGAGAACCGTGTTGGGCTTGCCGGAGTCAGGCACCGCGACCTCAGGCGCCTCGAGATAGCGCTCGGCCCAGGCGTGGATCACGTTCGCCACGTAGTTGGCATCGCTGCGGCGGCTCAGGAGATGATCGGCGCCGGCGAGCGAGACGAAACTTTTCGGATGCTTGGCGGCGGCGAAGATGCGGCTCGCATTGTCGATGCCGACGACTTCGTCGGTCGGCGAATGGAAGATCAGCAACGCCTTGCGCAGATCGGCGATGCGCGCCGTGAGCTTCTGCTCGGCGACGTCGGCGAGGAATTCGCGGCGGATGCGGAACGGCCGGCCGGCGAGCGTGACCTCGACCTCGCCCTCCCTGTGGATGGCGTCGACATGATCTTTCAGCAAGCCGGTGACGTGGGCGGGATCGCTGGGCGCCGCGATCGTCGCCACCGCGCGCGCCTCCGGCACCTGCGCGGCGGCGGCGAGCACCGCGGCGCCGCCGAGGCTGTGGCCGATGAGGATCGCCGGCGCGCGCCGGGCGCGGCGCAGCGCGTTCGCGGCGGCGACGAGATCGCCGACATTGGAGGAGAAGGTGGTGTTGGCGAATTCGCCTTCGCTGGCACCGAGACCGGTGAAGTCGAAGCGCAGCACGGCGATGCCGAGCGCGGTCAAGGCCTCGGCGATGCGCCGCGCCGCCCGGATGTCCTTGCCGCAGGTGAAGCAATGCGCGAACAGCGCGGTGGCGCGCGGCTCGCCGGCCGGCGCGTCGATGAGCGCGGCCAGGGTTTGCCCCGCGGCATTGGGAAAATCAAAGCGTTGCGCCGGCATGAGTTACCTCCAGGCGATGCGGATGAACAATTGGGCCACAGACTCCGTGCGCTCCCTCCCCCGCTTGCGGGGGAGGGTTGGGGAGGGGGAATAAATGCACGAACGTCGATTTAGAATCCCCCCTTGTCCCTCCCCGCAAGCGGGGGAGGGGACGCTGTGGCACTGTCCATCGCTACTGCTATCGCCAATGTCGCGCGCGCTTAAGCCACGCCGCCGCTGTTGCGCCGGCGCCACAAGGGGTCAACCGGATTTGAACCAATCCGGGGCAGTCTGCGACTAACGGGCTGGCGTACAAGAGAACTGCCGTTCGTCACCGATCTGCGGGCCTCCCCGGGACCGGCGCGCGGGGCAGCACACAGAGGGGGTCCAATGCAGAATTCCGGATTTTTCCGCGCGCCTGCCGGCGCGGCGCTGATTGCCGCTGCGACTTTAGCGGCTGCGCTTGCCGCCCCGCGCGGAGCGGCGGCGGTGCCCGGTTACGACGGCGTTTGGAGCGTGGTGATCACCACGCAGCAAGGCATCTGCGACACGTCCTATCGTTATCCGATCCGCATCAGCAACGGCCACGTGGGCAATGCCGGCAACGCCACGGTCAAGATCACCGGGCGCGTCGGCAGCAACGGGTCGGTGGTGGTCAATGTGAGCAACGGCGACAGGACCGCGACCGGCACCGGGCGGCTCGGCGGCCGCAGCGGCGGCGGCTCCTGGAGCGGCGGCAATGGCGCCTGCTCCGGCACCTGGCAGGCCGAGCGCCGGGGCTGATCCTCCTAAGCGTGTTCCGGATGCGGTGCAGCGCGAAGCGGTGCACCGCTGATCCGGGACCCCGATTGCTTTCTTAAAAAGTAAGAAACCGGGGTCCCGGGTCCGCAGCGCACCGCTGCGCGCTGCGCTGCGCCCGGGACACGCGACCAACCTCGCGCCAGTTTCCCTCAACCGATGTCGCAGCACGATCCCGACCTCTCCCTCCCACCTGCCCCATCCTCCCGCGCGCTGACCTATGTCACCGCGGTGACCTGCGGCGTACTGGCGGCGCTCGCGCTCGAAATCTATCTCAGCCGCGTCGGCTTCGATCTGGTCGCCGGTTGGATCAGCCTGTTCTCCACCCGCTCGATGCAGCTGCGCACCGCGGGGCCGTGGTATTGGATGGCGGGCTTGGCCTTCGTCACCGGCGGCGCGGTCGCCGCGGCACTGCGCCGGGCGCCGCCACCCTGGCATCGCTTCCGCCTGCTTCGCTGGGTGGCGGGGGCGCTGATCGTTTTCGTGCTGGCCCAGATTGGGCAGTCGCAGGCAAGCGCGAGTGCCGGCAGGGCGGGCGCTCAGGTCGCGGCCAATCTCAGCGCGATGACGGCCGCCGCCCTGATGGCGCTGTGCGGCGCCTATTTCACGGCGCGGCGGTGACCCGGCGGCCCTAAATCCCCTCCCCGGCCCGGTTGAGGTCGAACCCAGCCTTGTAATACCGTCTCGATCGCGGCCGGCACCGGCAAAGAAATACCGCGGCCGCTCGAACCAGACCCGCGCGAACGACACTAATGGTCAAGGCGAGCTGCGGCCCAACGCAGCCGCAGACGCGTGAGGAAGCCGGAGACCATGATGGCGGCATCGGTTGCCGATTACGCCCGCCGCCGCCAAGGCTCTGGCGAGCCTGATGAGTTGCCCGCCGAAGCCTCGGCGAAGGCGGGTGCGGCAACGGCGAATGAGCGGGGCGGTCCCTCCCCGCGGGTCGCAGCGCTACTCAGCATTCTCACCCCCGGCCTGGGCCACGTCTATATCGGCCAGGCGCGGCTCGGCATCGGCTTGGCCGCCGGGGTGATCGCCGCCGACACGCTGCTCCTGGTCGCGATGATGGGGGTGCTGGCGCGGTTCTGGATGTTCGCGGTGTCGCTGGCGCTGCTGCTGGCGCTCTGGCTGTTCATCATCGTCGACGCCGCGGTGCGCGCGCACCGCACTCCCGCGCACCGGCAGTACAGCCGCTGGGCCGCCGCCCCAGCGTTCGTGCTCGCCTGGGTCGCGTTTGCCGGGCTATGCGCCTATGCGGTCCACGCCAAGGCCGCGGGGCGGCTCCTTTGGTTCAACGCGATCACGCCGAGCATGGCGCCGACGTTGCGCGCAGGCGAGATTTTTCTGGCCGACGCGACTTACTATCAAAGCCGCGCGCCGATGCGCGGCGAAGTCGCGGTCTACGTGCATCCCAGGCAACCCGACGTGCATTACATAAAGCGCATCGTGGCGGTGGAGGGTGACCGCATCGCCGTCAAAGCCGGCCGCGCGGTGGTCAACGGCATGGCGGTCGCGGAACCCTACGTGGACGCGGGCGATCCGGACGGGCCGCTCGCCAACATGCCGGAAGCGCGCGTGCCCGCCGGCTATGTGTTCGTGCTCGGCGACAACCGCGGCGAGAGCGTCGACAGCCGCGATTCCGTGGCGCACGGCCCGGTCCCCATCGCCAATCTGATCGGCCGCGTCACCGACATCGCCTTTTCTTACAATCTCGCGCGCCTGGGCCGCTGGATCGGCACCCCCAGCAACATGTAGGCCCGCACCGCGTAGCCCGGATGACGCGAAACTAGATCCTCTCGTGTCGTCCCGGCCAAGCGACCCCGGCCGAGCGAAGCGGGAGCCGGGGGAGCGCGAGCCGGGATCCATACCCCCGTATGCCATCGATAGTGCACGGAGTATGGGTCGCCGCTTTCGCGGGGACGACAGGATGATGTTGGGCCCTTGACCAAGCCCCGCTCCTAAATATATCATCTTTATCATTGTTGCTAATTTACCGCGCCCCGCGCGTCCAGGCCGGAATGCCCATGCGGCTGCACGAAGCCATGAAAAACGGCGAGCGGACGGTGGTCCCGTTCCGCACCGCGACCTTGTCGACCCAGATCGTCGCCCATGTGCGCGATGCGCTGTTCGCCAAGGAGCTGCGCTCCGGCGACTTTCTCGGCACGGAGAAGGACCTCGCCGAGCGCTTCGGCGTGAGCCGCATCGTGGCACGCGACGCGCTGCGCACGCTGGAAGCCCAAGGCATCGTCGAGATCAAGGTTGGCGCGGGCGGCGGCGCGCGGATTGCGCGCGGCAATGCGCGCCTGTTTGCCGAGGCGCTGGCGGTCCAGCTCGATCTCGCCGGCGTGTCCGCGGCCGAGATCATGGATGCGCAGCGCGCGATCGAATGCCTGGCCGCGGAGCTCGCCGCCATCAATTCCACGCCCGAGGATCACGCGCGCCTGCGCGCGCTGATTGCCGATTCCGAACGCAAGATCGACGATGTCGGCGCTTTCACGGTTTCCGGACGCGAGTTCCATCTCGCCGTGGCCGAGGCATCCCACAACCGCGTGCTGGTGGTGCAACTGATCTCGCTCCAGCACGTGTCCTGGCCGGCGCGCAATCCCACGCTCACGCGTACCGTGGCGCGCCGCATCGTCGACGCGCACAAGGAGCTGGCATCGCTGATCGAGATGCGCGACGCCGCCGGCGCGCGCCGCCTCATGGACGACCACGTCAAGATGATCGCCGCGCGCCGCGTCGCCGAGCAGCGTGACGGGCGCGCGGCGCAACGCAACTGCTGCTGAGAAACGAAACCTTATTGAACGGAGCCTGAAGGAGAGAACCATGGCCAAGGAAAAATTCATCATCGAGCCTCACTTCCGGCTGCAGGAATGGGTCGCCGAGGAGAAGGGCTACTTCAAGGACGAAGGCCTCGACTACGTATTCCAGGAGCTGATCCATTCGACCGACGGCGCGCACCACTACAAGGGCGACAAGGTCGGCGCCATGCAGTCGTTCGAGCGCGGCCGCTCTTCTAACGTGAGCTGCGCCTGCCATTGGACGGTCGGCGTCGCCGCCTCCAAGGGCAAGGGCCGGCTCTACGCCGACGTTTATTCGGTGTCGCCGGCGGCCGTTTTTGTGCCGGAAAATTCGCCGGTGAAGCGGCCGGAGGACCTCGCCGGCGTGCCGATCGCGGTGGGCTACCAGTCCGGCAGCCATTACTCGACGATCCAGGCGCTCGAGCAATACATGCCGGCCGACAAGATCAACCTCACCTACGCCGATGGCATGCTGTTCCATCGCCTCGATCAGCTGATCGAGGGCAAGGCGCAGGCCTCCGCGCTGTTCAGCGGGCCCTATTACTTCGCCGAGCAGCTCGGCTTCCGCAAGGTGATCGACACGACCTTCATGATCGCGACCATGGTCACCGGCGATCCCGATCCGCAAGACCTGAAGAAATTCTTCCGTGCGCTGCGCCGCGCGCAACGCGACATCGACCTGCGCCCCGATCGCTACACGCATTACTACAAGAACGAATTCCCGGCGCGCTATCACCCGCTGATGGATACGCGGCGCTGGGGCCCGGGCGAGCGGCTGGTGTTCGAGCCCTACACCAAAGCGGTGTACGAGGAGACGTTCAAGTGGATCGCCGACCACGGCATCTTCGCCGACACCGGCATGGGCTCCGGCAAGTACGAGGAGTCGGTGATCAGCGCCGCGGCGTGATTTGTCTCGGCTGTCGTCCCGATCTCAGGTGTCGTCCCCGCGAGGGGTGCCCCAAAAATTCGCGAAGCGAATTTTTGGGGACCGCGAAAGCGGGGACCCAGTAAACACCGACGGCGCGATTGCGCCTCCTTTCGAGGCACAGCTTTCGGTGTTTACTGGATTCCGGCTCTCCGCCGCTTCGCGGCGTCGGCCGGAATGACAACTTCAGGTGTGGCGCTTACGCCGTTGCTTGCGGGCGTGCGTTCGGCGCGGGCGGGCGCCTCACAAAAATATTGGCGGAGCGGCTGCCCGCTTCCGCCTTCTGCGCCAGCTTGAGCCACTGCAGGCCCAAGCGGCGGCAGCGCTCCACGATTTCCGGCGAACGCGCCAACCGGGCTCGCCGCGCGCATTCGGCGGCCTGATCCCGGCAATACCTTGCATACGACGACATGACGCGCTCGCCACCCGTACCAGACGCCAGACCCTGCACGCGCCCGAGCGGGTGCCTGCAACTCCGTCCGACGCGCACGAGTATTCGGGGGCGCCCCTAAGGAATCAAGAAAACGATCGCCATGGCGCGAATTTCCAGCGCCACCTGTTGTATTGCCGTCACACCTTGCAGCATTGCTTCTGGATTCCAGCGAGAATTCACCCGTAACAGCGCATAGGCGGTAAAATAGGCCGCGTGTCCAATTGCGGCGCACCTATGTCGCGGACATGCGGGCCGGGATCAAATGGCGACCTTCCACGACGCGGCGTATACGATGGCAGCGGTGAGCGCGACGGTTGCGCTCTATCGCGCGCTCATCAAAAAAGGCCTGATGACCCGCGACGAGGCGGTGCGCGTCCTGCTCGACGAGGCGGTGGCGCGCGCGATCCAGGCGGAAGCGGCCGGCGACAGCGAAACCACCAACGATCTCAACCGGCAGTCCGCGGAAATCCTGAAATTCATCGCGGAGAAGCTGTGAGGGCGAGAGCGTGGCCCGGGTTGAGCGAAGCGAAACCCGGGATGACCGAGCCGCGCGCGAGAACCCCGGATTTCGCAGCGCCCGCCATAGCGTTAGCGACGGCGGGCGCTCAATCCGGGCTACACTTGCGCGCATGTCGCCAGCAAAGCGTCTTATGATCAGCGGGCGAGCAGCCGCTGCCGCGCTTGGCGCAATGATCATCGCGCAAGCGCACGCGCGGTCCTCGTATCCCGACCACGCGATCAAGGTGATCCTCCCCTACACCGCGGCGTCGCCCATCGATGTGAGCGCGCGCATCATTGCACCGGCCCTGGCTTCGCGCCTCGGCCAACCCGTCGTCGTGGAAAATCGCGCCGGCGGCGGCACCACGATCGGCTTGAAAGCGGTGATGACGGCAGGCGCGGACGGCTACACGTTGCTCTACACCAACAGTCCGACCCACGTGATCGCGCAGCTCTTGGCCAAGGGCTTCACCTACGATCCGGTCAGCGACTTCGTTCCGATCGTGATGGTGGGCAGCACCTCGCTGGTGCTGGTGGTTGCGGTCGACCTCCCCGCAAACACGCTCAAGGAGTTCGTCGCCTACGCCAAGGCGAACCCCGGCAGGTTGAACTTCGGGTTCGGACAGGGAACGCTCCCGCAACTGGTCGGCGAAGCGTTCAAGATGGCGACGGGAACGAACATCGCGAGCATTCCCTATCGCGGCGGCGCGGCAGCGGTCACCGACATGCTCGGCGGCCGCATTCACATGGGCCTGAGCGCGGTCGGCACGCTGCTGCCGCTCATCCGCGAAGGCAAGATCAAGCCGCTCGCGGTCACGTCGCCGGCGCGCAACGGCGAGCTTCCCGACATCCCGACGATGATCGAGAGCGGCCTCCCGGGCCTGACCTCGGTCACGTATTACGGATTTCTCGGGCCGGCCGGGACCCCGGCCGACGTCGTCGCCACGATCAACGGCGAGGTCAATGCAAGCCTCAAATCAGCGGGGCTGCGCGCCGCGCTCTTGAAGGCCGGCTTCGAGCCGGTCGGCGGATCGCCGCAGGATTTTGCGGCGGTCATTACCGATCAGCTGCAGCATTGGACGCCGATCGTGAAGGCGAGCGGGTTCCAGATGGATTAGTCCCAACTGCCTCTAACCCATCCTGCGTCATGCCCGGCCTTGTGCCGGGCATCCACGTCTTTCTTCGCGACGCGCCAGATAAGCAAGACGTGGATGGCACCGCGACTCGGGCTTGCCCGAGTTGCGCATTATGAAATGCCGCAAGTCGGGTAACCCGACTTGCGGTGACAAGCCCGGCCATGACGAGAAAACGATCGGCGCGCAGGGTATGCGGCCACTATCTGATAAACGCGTTGGTGTAGAGCTCGTCTACCGGCACGGCTTTTTGGATCAATCCTTTGGCAACGTAAAAGTCCTGCAACGTCTTGAGCCGATCCGGATTGGTTTCGCCGAGTTGGCTTTGCCCGGGATAGACGTGCTCCGCGTAGTACTGCATCACGAATCTTATCGCGGCTTCCTTTCCCTTCCAGTCGGGCACGAATGTCACAAAATCGTCGGCGGCCTTGTTCGGATCGTCCATGACATCCTTCATGCCGCGCAGCGCCGCGTGCACGAATTTGCGCACCAGCTCCGGCTTTTCCTGGATGAGTTGATCCGATGCGGCGATGCCCTGCGCCATGTGCGGGAAGTACTGATCGGTCGGGATGATCTTGACGGCGACGCCGGCGGCGCGCACCGGCGGAATCCAGTCGGGCACGCCGGCCATGCCCGCGGACTTACCGGCGGCGACGAATTCCCAAACCCCGGTCGGCCCGACCGCCTGGATGCTCAGGTCGTCCTTGGTCAGCCCGACGCTGGCAAGCAGCCCGAGCAGCGCGTAGAAGGTCGTGTCCTGGTAGGACATGACGCTGATCGTCCTGCCCTTGAGGTCGGCCGGCTCGGCGATGCCGGAGTCCTCGCGCACGACGAGCTGCATGAAGCCCTTGCCGCCGAACACCCCCACGATCTTGATCGGCACGCCGTTGCCGCGCACCAGAATCGGACCATCGGCGACGATACCGCCGAGCGGCGCGTTTCCCGCGCCGACCATCTTGGCCACGTCGACGCCGCCGCGCGCCACCTGATAGCTCACGTCGAGGCCGGCCTGGGCAAAATAGCCTTTCCCTTTGGCGAGCTGGATCGGCGCAAAGGCGGGCAGCACCGGCGGCGCCGGGAACAGGTA
>Ga0306925_10000669_pt1 | contig 25758 bp, 24 predicted proteins | sample flu12Cox44000176_FD_203755 | JGI IMG/M metagenome (GOLD analysis project Ga0306925, IMG submission 203755) | Lab enrichment of tropical soil microbial communities from Luquillo Experimental Forest, Puerto Rico - flux8day.12C.oxic.44.000.176 (v2)... | ecosystem: Environmental > Terrestrial >... | reverse complement strand
GCGGCGGCACGGCACGAGGCGCGAATGATCATGGTGCGCGGCAAGGGCAACAAGGAGCGCATGGTACCGCTGAACGAGGCGTCGCGACGGGCGATGACGGACTACCTCGCCGCCATGGAAGACGCCCATCGTCAAAAAAAGAAAAATGCCGCAGCTTCCAAATGGCTGTTTCCTTCGTTCGGTGAAAGCGGCCATCTGACGCGACAACATTTTGCGCGCGACCTGAAGGAACTGGCTGCGGCCTCGGGCCTCGTGCCGCGCCTGGTATCGCCGCATGTGCTGCGACATGCCTTCGCCAGCCACCTTCTGCATAACGGCGCCGATTTGCGCATCGTCCAGACGCTGCTCGGCCACACCGACATCTCGACCACGCAAATCTACACGCATGTGGTGGAGGAGCGCCTGAAGAGCCTGGTGCGCGACCTGCATCCGCTCGCGGAGAAATAAGCCTCCCTGGTAAGGACGCGGGCTGCTGCGGCTTGACTTGGCGCCGATCTCACGGAAAACAGCTAGCCTGTCCAAATGCCCCTCTCGCGGCATGCTCCAGCCCACGCCGACGGGCGGCTAAACCATTGAACGACCGCGTCTTCCGCTCCGGACCCGAAACCGCTTCGCCTGCCAGCATGTTGTTCCCTATATTGCCCTAATGCCGGATCAGATGCGCTCTTATCTCGATTTCGAAAAGGCCGTCGCCGAACTTGACTCCAAGGTCGACGAGCTGCGCGCGCTTGCGGCCGGCGGCGCCGACATCTCCGAGGAGGTGTCGCGAATCGAGGAAAAGGCGGCTCAGGCCCTTGCCGAGCTCTATGCGGATCTGACGCCCTGGCAGAAGACGCTGGTCGCGCGTCACCCGCAGCGGCCGCATTTCACCGATTTCGTCAACGCCCTGATCACAGAGTTCACGCCGCTTGCCGGCGACCGCAAATTCGGCGAGGACGAGGCCTTGATGGGCGGGTTCGGCCGCTTCCACGGCGAGACCATCTGCGTGATGGGTCAGGAGAAGGGCGCCTCCACCGAGACCCGAATCAAGCACAATTTCGGCATGGCGCGCCCGGAAGGCTACCGCAAGGCGGTCCGCTTGATGGAAATGGCCGAGCGCTTCCGTATCCCCGTATTGTCGATCGTGGATTCAGCCGGTGCCTATCCCGGGATCGGCGCCGAGGAACGCGGGCAGGCCGAGGCGATCGCACGCTCCACAGATGCCTGCCTCTCGCTCGGCGTCCCCAATGTCGCGGTCATCACGGGAGAGGGCATGTCGGGTGGCGCGATCGCGATTACGACCGCCAACCGCGTGCTGATGCTGGAGCACGCGATCTACAGCGTGATCTCGCCGGAGGCGGCCTCGTCGATCCTGTGGCGCGACGGGACCAAGGCGCAGGAAGCCGCCAACAGCATGAAGATCACGGCGCAGGATATGCTGCGATTCGGCGTGGTCGACACCATCCTGAAGGAGCCGGTCGGTGGCGCGCACCGTAACCCCACCACCATGATCGCAGCCACCGGCGAGGCAATCGCGGCCGCCTTCGATGAGCTGCGCAACCTTGATGCGGAGGCGATTCGCAGGCAGCGGCGTCAGAAATTCCTCGAGATCGGCCGCAAACTGGGCTAGCGGCATGACGACCTTGCCGCCCAAAAGGCCACATCGGCGGTCTTTCTGAACAAAATGAGCCGAAAGCCCAATTTCAGCCGCAATTAGGCCGCGACCCCATATTTAACCTCTGTTGACTATGAACGTTTTGTGCCTGGCCGCGGCCCGCCCTGCGGGTTGCGGGCAGATGAGTCAAAGGATAAGATTTTATTTAATGGCTTCAGGGCATCGCTAGTCGGGGTTGCGAAGTTGCCCGGTGGGGTTTGGAGCTCAAGCTTTGAATAGCCGCACGCTCGTTCGCGCGCTTTTAATGTCGGCTGCGTTCGCCGCCGCAGGCGCGTTTCTGGCCGGATGCAACAGCGACGAAATTTCACTTGCGACCAATGCCAAGGCCAATCAGCCCGTCTCGCCGAAACTGATCGCCGCGATGATCGAGAAGGACATGGATCTGCAGTCGCCGATCCTGGTCCGCCTGTTCAAGCAGGAAGCCGAACTCGAGGTCTGGAAACAGAACCGCTCCGGCCGATTCGAAATACTCAAGACGTATCCGATCTGCCGCTGGTCCGGCGACCTCGGTCCCAAGGTGCGCGAAGGTGACCGTCAGGCGCCGGAGGGTTTCTATTCGATCACTCCCGGGCAGATGAATCCGCAATCGGCGTATTACCTGTCGTTCAACACCGGCTATCCCAACGCCTTTGACCGAGCGTTGGGACGCTCCGGGTCTGAGTTGATGGTGCACGGCGACTGCTCCTCGCGCGGCTGCTACGCCATGACCGACGAGCAGATTGCCGAGATCTATTCGCTCGGCCGCGAGTCCTTCTTCGGTGGACAGAAGGCATTCCAGTTCCAGGCCTATCCGTTCCGGATGACGGCGACGAACATGGCCAAACACCGCAACAATCCGAACATGCCGTTCTGGAAGATGATCAAGGAAGGCTCCGATCACTTCGAGGTCTCGCATCAGGAGCCGAAGGTCGATTTCTGCGAGAAGAAATACGTGTTCGATGCGATCCGCGCGCCGAACGCGACCCACGATCCGGTGTTCCAGGCCGGGGCCAAATGTCCGACCTACGCCATGTCAGAGGAACTGGCGGATGCCGTGCGCGAGAAGCAGCAGCAGGACGAGGAGGAGTACGCCAAGCTGGTTGCCAGGGGTACGCCGGTCGCCAAGCTCAACACCGGCATCGATGGCGGCATGAATCAGGTGTTTGCGTCACATCTGCCGAACGGCAACACCGGCTTGTCCGACGGCGGTGAAGGTCAGGGCCTGTCGCTGGCAGCATTTACGCGCGCGCCCGGCACGATCCCCGGACACGTCAATCCGCCGCGCGCGCCGTGGCAGCAGGATGAGGCCGTGGTTGCGGTTGCTACTCCGGCGCAGGCGCAGCAGGGCACTAAGGTCGCCTCCGCAGCGCCGACGACGCAGGCGCAGCAGGGCACCAAGATAGCCTCAGCAGCGCCGACGACGCCGCCGGTCCAGCAATCGGAAGGATTTTTTTCCAGCCTCGCCCGTAAGGTCGGGCTGAGCAGCGCAAGCGCCGAGACCACCGCGAGCACGACCCCACCGCCCGCTCCGGCCAAGTCGAGAGTAGCCGACGCCAAGCCGCAACCCAAGGCGTTCAAGCCGGCAGCGACCAAGCAGGCTGAGACCAGGCAAGCGGCCGCACGCCCGCCATTCAAGCCCGTGACCGCGGAGGCGCAGCCGGCGGCGGTTGCCGATGCCGCGGCGGCTCCGCCCAAGGACAGTCAGGTCGCCGGATCGCAGCCGATTGTTTCGGCCAACTCGTTCGAGAGCCGCTTCTCAGCGGCGAAGTAGGCCGCCCGCCCGGCGCGGATCGGCAGCCTGCGACCGCGCCCAACGCCGCCTTCATCAAATCTTCAAGGTCTGGACGGGTCAGCTATGCGGCTGCTCTCATAGGCCTTCATGCGCGTGATCGCTTCATCGCTGCCGCACAGATCCATGAAGAGGTTGCGCTCCAGCTGCAAGCCCTGATCGAGCGGCGTATCAAGCGCCGAGCGAACCAACCGCTTGATATGAGCCACCGACTGCGGCGTATGGCTCGCAAGCCGCCGCGCAATCTCCATTGCACGGTCGAGTGCCTTGCCCTCAACGGCTTCGTGGACGAGGCCCTTTTGTGCCGCCTCGACCGGCGAGAGCGTCACCCCCATCAGGATGTGCATGAGCGCCGCCGCCGTTCCGATGACCCGCGGCAAGCGCTGCGTGCCGCCACCGCCGGGCAAGATACCGCCATTGATCTCGGGTAGCCCGATCCGAAAATCGCCCCGTTGGGCAATGCGAACGTCGCAGGCGAGCGTGAACTCGAAGGCGCCGCCCATCGCCGAGCCCGAAATCGCCGCGATCACCGGCTTGGGCATACGTTCGGCAACACGCATGGCCTCGGCAAAGCTGCCCGGCTTGTAAGGCGTGTCCTCCGCCCATTTTAGCCCGGAGCTTTTCAGCCGTTCACCGGTTTTGATCAGTTCGGCCACCGAATAGTGCCGCACGAAATAGCCGGGTGCGCCGCCGGTCACCACGACCACGCGCACGGCCTCGTCATTGCCAAGCGCGGTTAGCGCGCCGAGAAGGGCCTCGCTCATTTCGGGATCGAAGAAGATCCGCGTCGGACTACCGAGGGTCACGACGGCGATGCCGCCCTCAATCCGCGTCGACAGCACGTCAGGATTAGCCATTGTCACCTCCCCGTTTCACTCCGATCAAAGCAAAGGGTATTCCTTTTGAGCCAGAGCCAATGTATCCGTCGGCAAAACGCGGTCGGTTCGCCTGGGTAAAGTCGCGCTGGCCGGCACAGAAATCTATCACGGGAGTACGCAGACCATGGCGGGCATCCATCTGCTCGATCGTTTCATCGACCACGATTATCCGGGTTTTGCCACCGACGCCGATGTCCATGCCTTCGAGAAGATCCCTTACGCGGAACGCATTGCCGCCGACAGCACCTATGAGGCGATCATGCTGGGGGCGGCCCGTAACCCGGATGCGCCCGCCATTCAATTCCTGCCCGGTGCCGACCCGGCGGACACGCCTGTCATCCTGACCTACCGCGATTTTGTTGCGCGCGTCACCCAGGCCGCCAACATGTTCCATGCGCTTGGTGTCCACGGCGATGGCGTGGTGAGTTTTCTGCTTCCGCTGTTGCCCGAGGCCTTCGTCACGCTGTTTGGCGCCGAAGCCGCCGGCATCGCCAATCCCGTCAATCCGCTGCTCGAGCCGCACCAGATCGCGGAAATCCTGGATGCGGCGCGCACGACCGTGCTCGTCGCCCTCGGCCCCATGCCAGGCACTGACATCTGGCAGAAGGTCGAACAGGTGCGGAAAGACTTAAAACACCTCAAAGCCATCGTGCAGGTCCATGGTCCCGGCGATCCGGCCAAGGGGATTCATTCATTCGACGAGCTCATGAAGAAGCAGCCGTCCGACCGGTTGGTCAGTGGCCGGCGCATCACCGGCGAACAGGCTGCGGCCTACTTCCACACTGGTGGCACCACCGGCACGCCGAAGCTGGTGCGCCACACCCACGCCAATCAGGTCTACCAGGCCTGGGCCTGCAACCTGATGCTCAAGTCGAAAGCGGGCGCCAACGTGCTGTTCGGCATGCCGCTCTTCCATGTCGGCGGCGCGCTCACCCAGGCTCTGACCACTTTTTCCGGCGGCGGCTGCCTCGTTGTGCTGTCGCCGTCCGGATGGCGCAATCCGGCCGCCGTCAAGAACATCTGGGGCCTCGTCGAACGCTTTAAACCTGAAGCGCTGTCGAGCGTCCCGACTGTGCTGGCCGCGACGCTCTCGATCCCGACCGGCGGCGCCGACCTGTCGAGCCTGCAATATGCGGCCGGCGGCGGATCTGCGATTCCGGTGGCGGTCGGAGCCGCGATACAGGACAAGTTCAAACTTCCGGTGTTCGAAGTCTATGGCATGACCGAGACGGCGAGCGTCCATACCATTGCCTATTCGGATCGCCCTATCCGCCTCGGCTCGGTTGGCCTTCCCCTGCCCTACAGTCGCGTCCGCATCGTCAGGCTCGATGCCGACGGCAAGCTCGAGCGCGACTGCGCGGTGGATGAAATCGGCGTCGTGATCATGGCCGGGCCCGGTGTGTTCGGCGGCTATCTCAACGATGCGCACAACACGGGCGCGTTCGTTGACGGGAATTGGGTCAATTCCGGCGATCTCGGCCGCCTCGACAAGGACGGCTTTCTCTGGATCACCGGCCGCGCCAAGGACCTCGTCATCCGCGGCGGTCACAATATCGACCCCGCGCCAATCGAGGACATCATGTTCCAGCATCCCGCCGTCGGCTTTGCCGCCGTCGTCGGCCAGCCCAATGCTTACGCCGGCGAGTTGCCGGTCGGCTATGTGCAGCTGAAGCCGGGCGCGCGCGTGGCGGCGGGCGAGATCGAGGCTTTCGTTCGTGAGCGAACGCCCGAGCGGGCTGCCGTTCCCGTACAGGTCATTGCCATCGATCCCATGCCGCTCACCGGCGTTGGCAAGGTGTTCAAACCGCAACTCAGGTGGGATGCCGCAAGGCGGGTTTTCACCACCGTGCTTTCCCCGCTGCGCGACAGAGGCATCGAGTGCAGCGTCGCGGTCGGACCCCATGGCAGCCACGGCAGCATCGCGACAGTGACGCTCACAGGCGTGGCCGAGGCGCAGCGCGAGGCCATCGCAAACGAGGTCCACACCCTGCTTGCCCCGTACGTGATGCGGCACGAGGTGGTGTTCAGTTAAGTGGCAAAGTCGGCACTCAAGCGAACGCGTGGGCACGCCGCGGGGCTTGCCAATGGCGGGCAGGCGATCGAGGAGCCGCCGGGCGTCCGCCAGAATGCGTCGCGCCGATTGAATCTCGCCTATCTTCGCGATCCCGACGGCAACAAGATCTGGGCGCTTCATCGCCTGCCGGGCTGACGCCTGCCGCACCGAGATAGCGGCCTGGACAGGCGGCCGCCGGCGCGCCTGAAGCGCCGTCTTGCGGCCTTCCAAGATGCTGTCCTCGAAAAATTGCGTGGTGGCGGAGAAGGCAGTCGCCCGAAAGTGAAATCCCAATATGATTTCAGTTTGGGGATAGCAACATCCATGGTCCGTCTGTTCAGCTACCCTTGAATTCACTCAAGAAAATTGGGTTCGTTCTGCCATTTTGGTGCCGATTGCACGGTTAGATTGTACATTGTAAAGTGATATGCTTTTATTAGATTACGCCCTAGCGCCTTCTAGATGCGGGCGCAACGTCAACTTTTGCCGTGGAAAATAATCATGCTCACGTTGTGCCAACACCCGACGACCGTGACCCGACTAGGTGACCGAGTGGGGAGACGATTCTGAAGGTGGAACCGCGTGGACGAGAGACTCTTCGCTACGCGTCATGAGAGCTCGCGTGGCGCGGTCTCTCCGCGCGGCAGCTCGAGTTTCGTACCTTACGAGCCTTGCCAGTTCGGGAAGCGCGCGCCTCAGCGCCTCGACTGTGCGCTCTAGCTTCCCCGCCGGCATCGAGGGCAAACGATCCACCGGGCATTCCATCTCAACGGTTGCATCAAGACGCGTTCGCTTAATCCGAGCGACCTGATTGGCTGGCGAACCAAGGATTTCCTGAGCATCGAGGACTCCAAACGCAGCAAGGCGTTCGATCAATCCAATTTTGACCTGCCTTATCCGGGCAAGATCGAGTTCGGCCTCGGCGGCGGCGCGGGCGAATTCCATCACGAGTTGTTCACCCATCGTCTCTCCAACGATTTCACGGGCGAGCGTCTCTAGTTCCCGCGTCAACTCTGCGCCGAACAAAGGCCTGGACAGGCCGTGTCGGAACGCATTCTTGCTGGACCGCTTCTTTCCAGAAGCGGAGCGGGGACCCGTGCTGCTGCGTGCATTGCGGCGATTGGCTTCGATTTGACGTTCGCTCGCCATAGCTAGTCTGAACCACCAGCCTCCGGCACCAGTGGTGCCGCTTCTGGTTTTTCCAGCAAGCGGTCACTGCCCTGCCGCAGTCGTGCGGCGAGTTTCTTCCGGACCTTGCCGATGACGCGGAGCCCCTTCTCGCGGCGGGCTTCGGCGACTGCCTCCATCCGATTGCAGCGCTCGATATCTTCGGCGCGCAACCTGAAGGCCTCAGCTGCAATGGCGCTTTCATCGAGGCCATGAGTCTGGAGCAGCTTCATCACCTCGGCTTTCGCCTTTTTGTCATCAAACCAACCGCGCGCAAGATCATCTGCCTTCGCCAGCGGACGAATCGTTGGCAGGACCTGATCCAGAATACCCTTTAGTGCCGACAACAGAGCGGCGTTGATGATCCCCGCTTTGGTCTCCCGGTACCGGCGGACCTCCCACGTGAGGTAAGCAATGTCCTCGGCGTACTGCCGCTCGATTGCGCCTTGCGGCTGAATGTCCTGCAAGAGCTCATCACGTAGTTTGTCGAACTCAACTGCCGATTCGGTAACAAGCAACATCTTAGGTCTCCAACTAGAAAAAAATCCGCGACGGAAATTTTCGCGAAATACATATGGTGGGGATTCGCGGAAATGCAACCCTGAATAAAAACTATATGCTTTTGCACCAACTAGGTGCATATTTGCTGAATCATTGGGGAATTTCGAGTGCGCCCCTACGGGAGGCGATGGCGAGTGACCGTAGTCCTAACCGCTTCTGGTTTGCGGACTTTCGAAGGCGCACACCCGGTCCGCCACCATTCTCGTCGATGAGCTCGACGCCCCCAAGGTGGCTCTAAGCTCCGGCTTCGTGGAAAATTTGGGTTTGCAAAAAAGGACGCGACCGATTCTTACCGTTTCTGCCTTGGCGGCTTTCGAAGGCGCACACCCGGTCCACCACCATTCCCGTCGATGAACTCGACGCCGGCAGAGTTGATCGCAGTTACAATTTTGTCGGCCGTCTGATCCCAACCACCAAGGGGCCCGTCCGAGGCCTCTAGGCGTTTAATCGTGGGAATCGACACTTCAGCAGATCTTGCCAAATCATCTTGCGACCAGGCCAGCAGTGCTCGCGCGGCTTTAATCTGACGAATTGATACTCTTGGTATTGACTTTTTCTTCGACATGGGTGATACTTCTAGTATCTATTTTATCGCGAATCGCGAAATGGAGGATCGCAATGGCGCGCGACTTTGCCAACGCACTTCATCAACGGCGTTCCTTTATCGGCGGCTCGGACGCCCGGATCATCATGGGGGATGACGAGCCGGCACTGCTTCGGCTGTGGCGGGAGAAGCGCGGCGAGGTCGAGCCGGAGGACCTATCCGGCGACCTGCTGGTCCGGCTCGGCGCCGTGACCGAGCATCTGAACCGGCACTGGTACGAGAAGAACACTGGCCAGGTCGTCACCCAAGTTCAGCGGCGGGTATTTCACGCGGTGCACCGCTGGATGGCGACAACCCTGGACGGCCGGATCGAAGCAACCGGCGCCGTTTTCGAAGCCAAGTTCATGCTGCCGTGGAATTTCTCGGAGGAAGCGGCTGCCGAAAAGCACATGGCTCAGCTGCAGCACAGCATGTGGGTGACAGCGGCCAGAACCGCGGTCCTTTCCATCATCACCGGCGGCGGCAAGTGGGTGGAGATGAGCATCCCGGCCGATCCGCTGTACCAACACCTCCTGCTCACGGCGGAGAGAAAATTCTGGCGCTGCGTCGAGACCGGCGAACCCCCTCGCCTCTTTGGCATTGAGCCGCCGCGGCCAAGGGTTGAAGCGATTCGGATCGTGAACATGAGTGGATCAAATTCCTGGGCGGCGTTTGCCGATGTCTTCTGTCGGACGCGTGCGGCCTATCTCGAGCACGACAGCGCGAAAGCGGAATTGAAGAAGCTCGTGCCCGATGACGCGAAAGAGGCGCTCGGACATGGCGTGCGCGCCAGGCGTTCGAAATCCGGTGCCATCAGCTTTGACTTGGTGAGCGTCGAGTGAGCGCTTCGCTGTGGGCTTACAGATAGATCGGAGATACTCCCCAATGCAGCGCTCAAGCGAGACCATCGGCAAAATCGCGGGAGCTTTGGCCAAAGCTCAAGCAGAACTTGAAAATCCGGAAAAGTCGCTCACCGCAACGATTCCCTCTGTATTTCCCCGTGAGGAGAGCCGGACCTTTCGCTATGCCTCGCTGGCAAGCGGGCTTGAGATCGTTCGCAAGTGCCTCAGCAGGCATGAGATCGCGGCAGTGCAGGCGACCGCCATCGACCGCGACAGCGGCCTGATCAGGCTCACAACCACCCTCGTCCATGGCTCCGGCGAATGGATGTCCTCGGACTGGCCGGTCTGCCCGGTCAGCGAAACGACGGCGCCGCACCGGCTCGGAGCCGCCCTCACCTATGCCCGCCGCTATGCGCTTTTTACTCTCGTGGGGATTGCTGGTGAGGACGATCTGGATGCCCCGGATCTTGCTATCACAACCGGTCCCCCGAGGGCTCAACACGAAAGATCAGAGCCCGCTAACGGGCTGGCACACGCCTCGTCGGCCCAGACCGTGCGTCAGTCTCTGCAGCCTCCCCCGAGGCAGAAGCGAACCGAGCCGCCGCAGCCCGCTAGTCTCTCTGCTGAAGCCTCGGCCTGCCTGCGGGACCGGATCATCTCCGAGCTTGAGCAGCTAAAAGAGGCTGAGGCCCTTGCCGTCTGGGCACACCAGGCGCTGCCCCTGAAAAACCAGCTGTCTGCGGCGGACGCCCAGGCAGTCGAGGCGGCCTTTGAAGCTCGGCTCACTCAACTTGCCGAAGCGGCTCCATCATCGGTGGCCAAGAACCAGGATACGAATGGCCATAGTCTGGGTGAGCCCGACTTTCGGGAGGTCACAACCATCAGCAAACCGGTGCGGGAGCGTGATCGCGACCATCTGAGGTTCGTGGCCGCTCAACCGTGTCTGGTCTGCGGCCGAACCCCGGCGGACGCCCATCACCTCAGGTTTGCGGAACAGCGGGCGATCGGTCGGAAGGTCAGCGACCGCTTCACCATCCCGATCTGCCGGATGCACCATCGCGAGCTGCACCGGCGCGGCAATGAACGCGCTTGGTGGCAAAGCCAGGGGATCGATCCCCTTGTGATTGCCGCTGACCTCTGGGGCCAGACGCACGCGGTTGAGCCCCCTGCCGCCAACGGGCCCGTTCAGTTCGACGGAACCAACGTCGTTGGCCCGCCTCAAAATGACGAAACGAAGCCAATTCTTGGCCCAGAGGCAGGATGACCTCCTTCCGGCAAATCGAGGCCAACCGCCGCAACGCGCGGCTCAGCACCGGACCCGTCACCGAAGAGGGAAAGAGGCGCTCGCGCCAGAATGCTGTCCGACATGGTCTGACTGCAGAAACCGTGATCGACGCGCTGGAAGATGCCGACGACTACGCGGCCTTTGAGCTCGCCGTCACATCCGACTACGACGTCCAAACAGCTGTCGAACGAGAACTAGTTCTAAGACTGGCGAGCCTGTTGTGGCGGCTGCGTCGCGCGACCGCCATCGAGAGCGGACTGTTCAAGATCCAGGCGAAACATCTGCTTCAGTTCCGGCAACGGCGACGCGCGCATCAAGACCGCCAGGAAATTATCGACGCCAAGTACCGAAATGCCTTCGCGACCGGTTCTGACTTTCGACCGGATCAGGATGACCTCGAAAGCGGCCTCGGGATTGACTCAGCATCGCCCGTAATGCCTGCCGATCAATTCGACGACACTACGCACTCCTTTGTCCGCCTGTCCAACCTGCCAACCTATCCTCTCGACCGGCTGACCCGCTACGAGGGCACGCTTTGGCGCCAGGCGCGTCAAACCCTCATGGTCCTGCAGTGTCTGGATCGCCGCAGGTCTTGGGGAAGACCGCGCTTGCGTTGAAGTTGACCGCAAGTGCGGGAAGCATAACGATGACCCGTGCGGCGGCAAGTGGGTCGAGATGACTATTCCGGCCGACCCGCTCTACCAGTACTTCTTGCTCACAGCGGAAAGGAAGTTCTGGCGCTGTGTCGAGACCGGCGAGCCCCCTCACCTCTTTGGCATCGAGCCGGGCTCTTAAATTGGATCGATTTTGAAAACCTTCGCTACAGACCGCCCAATTTGCTTGGGCATCGTCCACATCAGGGTATCGAATGACCGAAGCCCCAGAACAAGGGCTTTCGTTACTGCGCCGCGGATCACTTGCAGGTCGACGGCGAAACCTCACATCCGATCAGTCGCTGCTGTTGGGCAATGAGATCGGCTTGGCTCTTGAGGTCGTTGGGTACATCCTCAGATGTTTTCGGCTTTAGGAAGTTGGCGATTTGGCCCGCCGCGTCCAGGGCATCTGATGCGCCGCTGGTCTCTCCGTAATGAAGCGAGGTGACCGAGCCGTAGTCCGAGAGGCTGATGCCGAAAGAGGTCATTCCGAACGTTGCGGGCGAGGGGATGGGGATTTGGTAGGTCTCGCGCATTGGGACCGGCACGGCGCCGCCTTAATGCGTCAGCGCGCAGACGTGTCAGGCTGCGAGGAGGGCTTCACCATGGCGATCGGAGACAATCTGCCGACCCAATCTGAACGATCCTTTCTCAATCTTTTTGGGCCGCAGACACAGTTAGTTGAACCGCCGTCCGCGCGTGCCGCCTATGAGACAATATCGCCGAATGACCGAGTTTGACCCCTCTCCGAATGCCCAGATCAAAATTGGTGTTGCGGAGCCGCTTCTGATTATGTCTTATGGCGGCTGTCAACTGATTTAGCTTCGTCAGTTAGCCATGTCCGACGCTGGCGCAGGCGAGAAGCTCAAGATCTTTATTTCTTATTCGCGGAAGGATTCTGCGGCATTCGTCGACGAGCTGGTGCCGGGACTCGAAGTTGCCGGTTTTGCACCGTTCCTCGATCGCTTCGACATCGCAGCGGGCGAGGAATGGGAGGCGCGCCTCGGCGGCCTGATCGCGCAATCCGACACGGTCGTATTTGTCATCTCGCCAGAAGCGGTCAAATCTGAGCAGTGCACGCGGGAAGTGGACAGGACGCACGCGCTGTCGAAGCGTCTCTTGCCGGTTGTCTTCAAGAAGGTGCCGGAGCGTGACGTCCCCGAAAAGCTCAGGCGTTTGCAATGGATCTACTTCGACGGCCAGCCGGGATTTACGCGACCACTGTTGCAGCTCGCCGAGGCGCTACGCGTCGATCTCCTCTGGATTCGCGACCACACGCGGCTCGCGGAACGCGCGACGGATTGGGACGAGCGGGGGCGACCGGAATCGCTGCTTTTGCGTGGAGACGCGGTCGACGCGGCGAAAAGATGGATGGCTGACCGCAAGGCGGGAGCGCCGGAGATCACTGAGGCGCAGCGCGCCTTTGTCAAAGCCAGTCGAGAGGCGGAGACCACGCGGCTCGAGGAGGAGCGCGCGCAGATCGAGGTGATACGCAAGGCGCAAGAGGCGACGGCGCAGCAACAGAGGCGTATCGGAAGGCTATTGGGCGGTCTGGCGATGTTGGTGGGCGGTAGCATCCTCGGGATCATCGCTTGGTTCAATCAGTCGCGTATAGAGCAAGTGTGGAATGAGCACTGGAATGTAGAACCCTACCGGCGCGCGAATTTCGATAAATATGTGCTCCCCGCGGCGCGCGAGCGAGGATTGAAGGAGGGAGATGCTTTCAGGGAATGCGCCAAGAATTGTCCCGAGATGATCGTTATTCCGGCGGGCAGCTTTACGATGGGATCGGCCGAGAGCGAAAAGGGCCGTCGCGCCCGTGAAGGTCCACAGCATGAGGTGACGATTGCAAAGCGCTTTGCTGTCTCTAAGTCAGAAGTAACGTGGGACGAGTGGGGCGCTTGCGTTGACTACGGCGACTGCCCTCATATTTCTGACAGCGCCTGGGGGCGTGGGACACGGCCGGTGATCAACGTCACGTGGGGGCAGGTCAAGCAGTATGTCGCATGGCTCTCAAAGATGACTGGCCAAAACTACCGGCTTCTCACCGAGGCCGAATGGGAGTACGCGGCACGCGCAGGTACGAACACCGCCTACCCTTGGGGCGACGAGATCGGAAACGGAAACGCTAATTGCAGCGGTTGCGGCAGCCAGTGGGCAGACGATGAAGAAAACCCAAAAACTGCACCAGTCGCCTCGTTTACTCCCAATGCGTTCGGCCTGCACGACATGAATGGCAACGTTTGGGAATGGGTCGAGGATTGCTATCAGAGCAATTACAAAGAAGCGCCTACGGACGGCTCGGCTTTGATTACTCGCGATTGCATCAACCATGTCATTCGTGGCGGTTCCTGGATCGTGTGGCAGTTTCCACAAAGCGCCCGTTCCGCTTCCCGCGACAACTACGCCAAAGACCAGCTGCGCAGCTTTGTCGGCTTCCGCGTCGCAAGGACTCTTACACCTTGAGTCTCAGCGGCACTTCCCGATAGGGCGTTCGGTAGGGCTGATTGGCAGAGTCCGTTGCCCACTGCCGCCATGCACACCCTAAAGCTGGCGATCACTAATCTATCATCTTCTACGCTCTATTTTTTTCCTCTCGGATGGAGTGTTGCGTCGACCGGTTGAGCTCGCCCCCCGAAAGCGGACATGGATCAGCACGGTCGTGATGTCTGCTAAGGCCATAAGCGGGCCTCAGTCGTTCTACGGAACATTCACAGCGCTTCCCCGCCGACAGAATTTCTTTTCTTGAGCACTTCCAGTTCATATCGGATGGCTTTGTAGATCGGTGAACTTGCTGTGGTCGCGATTGCGGGTGCTTCGTTCGGGGCACGGGATGTCATGTAGGGCGCGCAGAGCAGCCGCCTTTCGTTAAGGGTCGCCTGCTGGAACAACATACCTATCCTAAGCTTGTACACGCTGAGTTTGTGTCCGCATCTGGTAACCATTGCCTCCCAGCGCGTCCACGACTCCGATATCCGTTGGCGTGTCTCCTGCAGATGGCTTGGGTCCATAAGCATTTGTGGTAGCGCCGGGTTATCTTCGTCCATGATGAATGCCTCAACATCGCATCCGCGCGCTATGGCTTCGTGTATCATTGTCTCGAAGCCTGCCAGCAGGTGAAGTGCACCAAGAGTAATACCTGCAAAACACAAATATTTTTCCGCCTCGTTGATGATGCTTTGTGGGAATGAGCCACTCGTAACAGCCATGAGTAGCTGCCCGTAGACTTTGTAGGACCCTTCGCGGTTGCTCTCCCAGGCGTCCGCCATGCCGGGAATTTGGCACGCTACCTTCCAGCCAGTCTCCCCTATAGCCCTGATGTGCTGAACTAGCTGCTTGACGTAGAGTTTCTCCTCAATCAGTCGCTCCGGAAGGAAGTCATAAGCGATAAACTGAAAATCCTTGACGTCGAAGGGTACTTCCTCGCCTCGCTGAAGCAATATGATGACGGGGCGACAAGCAGACTGAGCAATAGCAAGTTCATAATAAACATTCGGATTGCGGCCTGTTAGAAGAGCAATGCATAGGTCATTGTTCAAAATCCTGGCGTACATCTCATCGGAGATTCTTCCCGTATGAAAAGATGATCCGACCGATGTGCAAAGAGTCCGCATTCTTGAGTGGCCGGTTCAATGATGTACTTAAAGACTGCATCGGCGTGCTTCCGCACCTCCGAATCCTCGGCTCCGATCGGACTGATCACAAAACATGATCTTTGCGGTGCCGACGAGTCAGCTACGACAGGCATGTTGCCGAGAGCGACCGTTTTGCTAGTCAACGTACGACGCCGATTCATGCCATCAGCTCCCACTGTTTCAGGGCTCCTGTGCAAATTCTATTCAAAAGTTGGTTGGACCCGTCATCTTCTACCCGGCCGTGGGTGGAAGAATATCACATTTTGAGATCGAGGATTGCGCAATAGGCCATAGCTATAATCCAGCGAGCGAGGGCCGATGCCGGGTGCCGTGGATCTTGGCATAGCGGATCACGGCGAGCGCGCCTGTTGTGAACAGGCTGCGTAAATAACGATCGCCCTGCTTGCTGATACTGCCAAGTTTATCCTTGCCCTCGCTCGAGACAGCATCAACAACGGACTCCACAAGGTGCCGATCAGCCCTACCGAACGCCCCCTCGGGGGGTGACCGCTGAGACTCAAGGTGTAAGAGTCCTTGCGACGCGGAAGCCCGTGGTGTAGTTTCGATCGTCGGCGTTGTCCCCGTAGCGGTAGGCCGAGCGAGGGTCCACCGGAAAGTAGCCCCAGGACCCGCCGCGGACGATACGGCGACCACAGTCGCCCGTTGTCCATGCCAAGCCATCGGTGGGCGCCCCCTTGTAGTCCGCATGATCACAATCGTGCACCCATTGCCACACGTTGCCGGCCATGTCGTAGAGGCCAAACAAATTGGGCTTGAACGATCCGACCGGTGAGGTCTTCAGGTTGTCCCATTGGCTGCCGCAGCGGTGGCAGTTGGCATTGTTTTTGCCGATCTCGTCGCCCCAGTAATAGGCCGTCGTGGTGCCGGCACGAGCCGCGTATTCCCATTCGGCCTCGGTGAGCAAACGGTAGGCCTTGCCGGTCATCCTGGAGAACCAGTCCACATAGGCCTGGGCGTCGTCCCAGCTCACATGGATCACCGGCCGTGTGCCCCGTCCCCAGCCGGCGTCGTGGGCCCGGCCTTCTTGCGGACAGCCGCCGACCGAAACACAGGCGTCCCAGTCGGCGAACGTCACGTCGAACATGGACACGGCGAAGGGCCTGGCGATCGTGACCGAATGCTGCGGGCCTTCGCTGATAGAGTGGTCCTTTTCATTGACGGGCGATCCCATCATGAACTCGCCTGCGGGGATGACGACCATCATCGGACAGTCCTTGGTGCACTCCTGGAATGTATCCCCCGGCTTTAACGCACGCTCTTTCGCGGGCGTGAGCACATAGTCGTCCACATTCGCAACCCGGTAGGGCCGCTCTTTCCAATACCGATTCCACTGGTCCTTCAGGTACGACTGATTGAACCAGGCAATGAGCAGAACTGCCACAATCCCCAACAGCCACGCGATACGCCTGTGCTGCACGCGCTCCTTTCGGAGCCGCGTAGCCTCTGCTTCTTCGCTGGCTTTGACAAAGGCGCGCTGCTCGCCGGTGATCTCGGGCGCTGCCGTCTTGCGAGTTGCAATCCATGCCTTCGCCGCGCCAAGGTCGTCCGCCCGCAAAAGGAACGATTCCGGACGTCCGCGCCTGTCCCAGCGCGTAGCGAGTTCCGCGACCCGCGTGTGCTCACGAATCCATTCGAGATCGACCCGCAGCGCCTCAGTTAATTCGCGCAACGGCCGCATTATGCCGGGCGCGGTATGGAAGGGGATGAATTGCAATTTGCTCAATTTGGGAGGGATTTCTGTGTCCGGCACCGACTTGTGGATCACGGGCAAGAGCCGCTTGGAAAGCGCGAGTGCCTTGTCGATTTCCCATTCGCAAAGCTCGGACTTCACCGCCTGGGGCGAAACTACAAACACGACGGTATCCGACTGCTCGATCAGCCCGCTGAGCCGCGTCTCCCAAGGCTCGCCGGGCTTGATGTCGTGGCGGTCAAGCATCGGTGCGAAGCCGCGATCTTGCAGCCCCATGACCAATTCGTCCACGAACGCTGCGGAGTCCCTGCGCGAATAGGAGATGAAGATCTTGAGCTTTTCAGCTGCGCCACTGTCGGCCATAGGCTACCGACCACACCTTAATCAAAATCGCCACTTAGAATAGCACATGTGCTGGAATGGCTGCGCGCGCAACGGCCGATTTAAGTGGTGGTTTGTCCGCACCGGGTCATCAGCGGAAGTTCTACCGTGAGTCCTCGAGTGCTCCTTGATGTCCGCTTTGGGCCATGAAATGCCAAGCGCTCCGCTTGGGTTACGAAGAGAAGACCGGCGTGAGCGCCCAACTGGACTACGCTGCGCGCCCAAGGCGACCGTCGATCTTCTCGCCCAACACCGCAAATCTCACGCACGAACAACAAGAAGCGACTTTCGCGTTTTGTGCAACATTGATTTGTCAATTTCTACGCGGGGACAAGACGAAAGTTTGCGTATTGATATTTTCGTATTTTGCCGATTTGCGTTTTGACGAGAAACCGAGCCGATCACCGTCGCTCACTAGTGATCATAAATGATGCCCTCCACACTGTGAGCTAAATTACACACTTGTAGTTGAAAGGCACACTATATTCGTGTTCCTCACTCACACACCGTTCATGGAGGTCGAGATGGCTCAGAACCAAGCGCGTTCAAATGCTGACCGGCAAACGCATCTTCTTGAGAAGCTCGGCGTGCCGGTTCCGCCACCACCCCAGGGTATCTTCGGCTACAGCGTGAAGATGGTGTGTGGGAAACAGACCGGGGGAAACTGTTGTTGTGTCGCCGGCACCCGGCCGGGGCTGTACGCTACTGAGGTCAACATTCAAAATCTCAATTTCGCGGCGTCGTGGGTTGTGAAGATTGTCCAACCCTTGATCATATGTGGCGCCGTTGTTGCCCGTGAACCTGACATCACCCCCGACATCCTTACGGTTCCTAAACGGCAGATCGAGACACTCGTACTTCCCGAGTTCGCGGCGACGATGGACGACTGTTGCCGCATCGCCGAGATGCTGCCACCCCCGAGTGGAGAGCCCGCGCTCACCGTTGCCATCCTGTCGATCTTGAGCCAGTTAGAGCTGTCCGTCTCCGCAGTCTACACAGCTAACCCTCTAAGCGGGGACGGCATCAGCATCGATGTCGAGTACATTCCGTCGCGACGACTCGGGATCGGTGGCACGGGTCAGTAGGGGCAAGAGCACCGAACAGTACAAGGCACAACCGCGCGCAAATCGGCGAGGTTTGGCCGAGACAAGTCGAAGGATTCAAGCTCCTTTTGCACACGGCACGGCAGCCGGAAACAAATGACCAGCAACACATCCGAGCGCGGTCAGTAAGCTGCCGAGCCGGAGGTCGCCCGATGACGGAAGGAACGATGGGACGCATTCCCGGTTTGCTAGCGCCCGACCGGACGGCAACGGCGGCTCGTCAACGTTCGCACGCGAAGGCACTCGCAATTCTGGACGAGCACTACCAGACTGGCCGGCCTTTCGCGCTCTACTTCCGAACGTTCAGCGTCAAAGAGTTAGTCGGCGATGACGGTCAGGGGTACGGCACAGCCTCCCTGCAAAACTCCTTGCTCGAGGCGCTCGGGCAGGCGGGGTTCGCGCTCGTCATGGTCCAGGATCCGTCCGAGAAGCTCGATGTGCTTTCTTATCCGGAGGGCAGCGAGCTTCACCCCTTCGCTGCGGACACCCCGGCGATTCGTCTCGCGAATGATCGCTGGACCGAAGGAGTGGCCGAGTTGATCTTACGTGCCGAGCTCGTCATTTCGGAGCTCTTGGACGCCAGTGGCGGTGGAGCGAGGGAGCTGGAGATTTGCAAGGAGATCGGCCGCGCCGACCGCACCGTCGTCGTACTGCGAGAGACCTTCGGAGACCACCCCTTTTCGCACCTGGACGACGACGAAGTGATTCGGTCCCTTTTCCGGGTCGTTCACCTCGACGAGCTCGACTTGAAGGAGCTGCTTCGTACGTTCGTATGGCATGATCTCGTCGACCGGCTGCGAGCCATCGCGGCGCTCCCGGACGCAGAGCGACTGGCGCTCATCGCGACCGGAAAGATGGACACGCAGATCCCTATCTCGTTCGCTGGCGTGGCCGAGGGATTCGAGCGTTCCGCCCAGACGTACCGGCGCGCCGGACATCACCTTGGTGCGGTTCTCGCTTACACGACCGCAAGCCGGGTCGCCCGACGCGCAGGCCACCCTGCACGCGCGGTGGACTACGCGCTCGCTGCGGCATGGGATTGTGAGAGAGGAGTCGGTCACGAACGGACGGCGGCGACCCTGGCGTTGGCTGAGGAGCTCATGGCCCAGGCTGAAGCAAGCGCGATGGACGCAGCCGAGCTTCGTGACGCGCGGACGAAACTGGCGGTGCACCGCGCCAGCCTGATGCTCGAAACGGGGCGGGAGGAGGAAGGACGCGGGCTCCTATTGGACGCCTTGAACGCCGCAAGGGGAGTCGACGACCACTTGAGTGCGTCGCGGTTGCTCGAGAGGCTAACTCGTGAAGCGTGGGAGCGCCGTTCGCCTGTCGAAGCGATGAACCGAGCGCAGGAGACCCTGAGGGAGGCACGAGCCGCAGGCGATAAGGTCGCCATTGCGACAGGACTGACGCTCGTAGGGCAGTGCTTCTCGCACCTCCGCGAGCCAAAGCTCGCCGCCGATTCGTTCAACGAGGCGCTGGCCCTCTTCAAAGGGGCCTCCCCGCCGGAAATCGCTTGGGAGACCTTCATCTTTTTTGGGCAGCTAGCGCAGGCCTGGAAGATGGTCTCCCCCAGACCCTTCTTCGAAGCCGCCCTGGCGATCGCACAGACACTCGGGCTCAAAGCGGAGGAGAACCAGACAAAGCGCGTCCTCGCCTCGATTCCGGCTGACGGGCAGACGGCACCCAGTGGACCAAGAGCCGGTTGACGCACGACCCGCAGATGGCAGGACCGGCCGTGATTTACGCCGCAGCAAGCAACGCGCTCGTTGCGTGCGAGCTCGCCAGGCGCCCATGGTGCGTTCGGCACCGCTTCTCCCTCACCGTTACCAACCGGCTTCGCCGCCGGACCGCTTCGTTCCGCACGCTTATTGATTGTATCGGCGCTGCAATAATTGACGGGCCTAATTGCCGCGTCGCAATGAATGTCTCTTTATGGCCCAACTCAGAAATGCCGCTCGCACCGCCGAATGTCCGTTCTTGGAAAATTGCGGACATGCCGTGCCTAGAGGAGCGCTCCACTCAAAAGAGCCGTGCGGTCTAGCTCAACGAGGATCCGAGTCACTTCCCCTCAATCTGAAAATAGCCACAAGGCCGACCCTTAGCGTCGGGCTTCCGCTGTACTTGTTTCGTGCCGGACCGCGATCAGCTTTGTAATTTCGGAACGAAGTTGTTGCATATCCATGGAGGCCACTGGAATACGCGGATAGCCAGTTATGAATAAAACAAACTCAGCCGGAAATTCCGTCGGATCAAGTTGAAATACAACGAATGGTTTCTTGTAATCGCCAGCAACATAGACTTCTCGAATTACATTATCCGATGCGAAGGCATGTTCTGAACACATTAGTGCCACTAATCTTGATTTTTGGATGGCGCGCACTATTGGCCCCGCGTACCGCTGTGACCCTGGTTGGGAGCGGTCGATCCACACCGCTTGGCCCAGCTGTTCAATTTCTTTGACTAGCTGATCGACCGTCGATGCATCTCGACGGCTGTAGGATATGAATACCTCAGGGCTATCGCTCGATAGCGACGCAAATGGTTGTGCGAACTTGCCCGACTGGCCCTCATTGGAAGTGAGCGCATCTATCGCCTCGTTAACTTGAGTAGAACTTCGACGTGACCGTCGAGTCCAGATCCAGAATATTCCAGCGCCGGTTCCAGCACCGACGATAAGCGCCCCAAGTACCATTGAAACGACGACAAGACCACTTGGCGACGATGACACTTCTATCGTTTTTGGTAGTTCAACTGTTTTATAATTATCCCCACTCAAACCTGGTAACAAAAATCTCGCGCCAATGCCAAAGATGACGATGATGAAAGCGACCAGTGTGACGATCCAACGAACAGGACTTCGTCGCGTGCGGGTTGCAACGGGCGGCAACATCGACCGGTCTGGGGGCAACGACGCATCGTCCTCCTGTCTAGCCAAGGTGGTCTCGCGCAGGTTGGACTGGATCGCGGAATCGATCGTCAGGATCTTCTTCAGGTGCGAATCTTCTTCGTCCCCGTCCGTTTGCCTGACTGCTACTTGAATGCGTTCGAGTAGCAGATTCATGTCTGAATCGGATCCGACTCGGAATGGAATTACTGGAAGATCTCTCAGCCCAACCGGCAAAGGAGTGTCATCGAGTGAAACAAGCACTAAGCGATTAAATGACCAAGCGTGTATAAAGTGGCGGATCTCGTCCTGAACCCACTCGGCTTGCATCGTCGCAACCGACCACAGCACCACCACACACTCAGCCGAACTGATCTGGCACCAGAGGTCCTGTCCTGGACTGATGTCTAGGTCCAGCAAAACGTCGAAACCGGCCTGACGAATTGCTTCAACGACGGTTTGTGCTGGGTCGCGATCTTTACGTGCGTAGCTGACATAAACTTTGTTCACGAAGGATTACCTTGCGATTCACAATTTTTGTTTAGGTCGCAACCTGGGATAGCCCATTACAAGAGCGCAATTTGACAGTATGCAACGGTTTTGACCACCGGGATAGGCGTTATCGTTTATCTTCATCATGCTGGTCATAAGTAGACCTTCAGACCTGCCCATCACCAAGTCCGGCTTGCCCCCAAAGCAGACATGAGCATACCCGCGTCGCTGGTTCGCGAATTTCCAGGTTTTGCGGCGCCATCCGAGTGGTGTGAAGCAGGACACAGACGGTGCGATTAAGCAGTGGTATCGTTCCATCCATTGGCATGGTCCCTTACGAGAGGGTCACATGCAATTCACACATCAGACGGCGAGAATTCATTGTCACGCTCCTTCAGCGGCGCGCTGACAGGCTCGGCCCGTTTGCTGTGAGCGTGCTGTAGGCAGGAAACGCTGGATCGGTGACCGACTGTCGTCGCACCGATGCTCTGGTCTCTTTGAAAAGGAGAAAAATATGCCCGGAATTCCAATACCTCCCCCGCTGGTCGGAGCCAACGCCATTCCCGACGAATGTCTATTCCTTGCTCAAAAGATCGCAAACGTTAAAGCCGAGTTGGAGCAAGACGAGAGCGATCTAAGAGAGCCAGGACTGCCAGAAATCGTCAGACGGGGGCTTCAGCGGGACATCACTAGGCTCAGCGCAGAACTGGCGCAATTGCAGGCACAGTTTCGGCAATGCCAACAGGATAATTTGCCAAATCTGGTTGCAGATTCATTCCAACTACAACTCGACAATGCGGCTAAACAATTGTGGGTTGCGTTGATCGTTGCCAATAGCGGCAATGCACCGTGTTCCCAAAACTTTAAGGTGACTATTGGTGTCGACATTGCAAACGACAATGGCGACACGTACAGCGAAGGCAATGTGGATGTACAGGGTCCCATCGCAGCGGGTGGACAAGTTGTCACCCCATCTGTCCTGGTCCCACTGGAATTCCGCGACCAGCCGCCCCACGCAGTCTACACTTTTTATGCCCTCGTCGACCCCGAATATTCCGTTGCAGAGACCAATAAAGCCGACAACTCCCTTCAGCAGAGGTGGTGGACCATTAGCCCGGGTATCGCGCAGCAAGCGACTCCGTTAGTGTTGGACTTCAAGAAAAAGCTTAAGCCGCCGAGATGAGACAAAAATCTTTGTAAGTTGTTACTGGTCAAGCAACAACAAAGACGCGATCTTCGTCGCGCAGGCCCGGCCTGCCATTCGCTCGCATCGTGCTCAGCCTTCCGAAGCTTGGTGATGCATGTCGCGGCGTCTCGCAAGGTGCGCAGCACGCACCCATCAGGTAGCGTCACCGGATCGGCGAAGCGTTGCGACCACGGCATCAGGCGTGCCATTTCCCCGGCTGCCGGTGCGCACTGAAGTCGGGCCGTAGCTCCGCGCCGCGATGGCCACACGCCGAACAGGTGAACTTCGGCTCCAGATCGGACAGGCGAACGTCGGCGGGCCACGCATCGCCGCTGATTGCCAGCGAGTGCGAGCAGCGATAGTCGGCGCAGTAGCCGATGACCTTCACTGCGGATCTATTTTGATAACGCCAGGAGGCTACGAAGCCGGGTTTGGCCAGGACTGGCTTAATGTCCCATGGCATTGACCTTCGGGAAGTGTACCGTCGCACGGCCGATATGATCTTCATCAGAACGGGCGCTGCCTGCAGCAATATCTCAGGTAGCGGCTCCGACTTTGAAGCCAGCCCGGCGAAACGCAAATTTGGCCTGGATGTGAATGAGTTCACACCGGTTCTAAACCCCGCGTGCTCTTTTAGAGAGTATCTGGGAAGCGGCCGGCTGGTTTCTTATTCAATCAATTGCTGGGCGAATTGGCTTTACCCCAAACAAAGGGTCGGCCCGCTATGATAGCATTTGTCCTTTGTACCCCGTTTCGTCTGTCCTGGTGACGTTTTGGCCTTCGTCAACGCATTTGTTCGAGAGCGCTACTCCCCCGAACCGATGGCCGATTTTCAGTTTCGCATCTGCGTTTCGCGGGAGTGAGCGTATCATGAGTACATTCGTCGAAATCGCTCCGGACGAATATGACCCTGCGGCGTTCAAGGACTTCGAGCCATCGGCAGCTGGTTTCAAAATCGCCAATGCCCGCGCAGCTTGCCTACGAGACGCATCGGGTGCCAACGATCGAAGCGGTCTCCCGAGTATGGGATTTTAAGTCGGTCGTCAGTTTCATCAAACACAAGACCAACCTGAAAGGCGGTTTTGAAACCTGCGGACTTATCGGTGAGCGAGCCGGCGCGGTGCTCCTGGCGTTCGCAGGAAGCGGGCGGCCAAGGCGGCCACCAGTGGACTCCGCAGAGTCATCTGGAGGCATGACCAGCGGATTTCGCGGGGGACCTCGTGGTGCAACCTGTGGCGACTAACGCTCCCATCGTACATAATGTCCCGCGAGGGGGATCGGGTGCAGTGGCCGAGGAGCATCCAGGCAGGGTCGGACGGAGGTTGGCGGCAATAGTGGCTGCTGACGTGGCGGGCTACTCGCGCCTCATGGGCCTCGATGAGGTCGGCACCGCCCGCACCCTCCGCGAACACCGCAAGGTCACCGATGCTCTTGTGGCAAAGCACGGCGGTCGTCTCGTCAAGTCCACGGGGGACGGCGTGACAAATTGTAGAACCCGGCGGATCATAGCTTGGTCTGGAGGGTCGCATGGCAGAAACTAGGTTGGCCTTCGCCCTCGCGGGGCTCGGTGGCTTCAACGCGCATGGGGCGGGGTTCCTGCAGGCGGCGCGCGACAATGATATTAGGCCCGACCTCGTCACCGCGACCAGTGGCCAGATCGTGGTTCTCGCCGCCTACCTGAAAGGCGCAAAGGATCTCAAGAAGGGGCTGATCGACAAGGCGCTTGAACACAATCCGCTCGCACAGCTGCGGATCGCGTTGCTAGGCTACCCAGGTGTATTCGAGCCCGCTGTCACCGAGGCAGTCACGCGCATCCTGACGCCCCCCTTTTTCGGACTGGGCATCAATTTCTTCGCTGACCGCTTTCTTCCCGCGCAGCTCTATAAGCCAACGCGCACTGCCGAGATCATCAAGGAGTTGAGCGACACATTGAATGACAGCCCCATCGGCGTCATCTTCAACACCTATGATCCCAGGACTGGCGCGGGCGTCCTCTGCGGCAATGACGCGGCGCGCGAGCGGATGAAGACCGAAACCAGCATTAGCATCCTGCCCGATCAGAGGAGCCGCGATTCACATATCGCCAAATCGAGTGGAAAAGAGCAGACCATCGTCTCTATCACGCCTACGGCCATCGAGTCCGCATTGTGGCTATCGTTCTACGGCTTCGCCAACATTCCGAACGGCCAAATGGACGGTGCCTATAATCGCTCGTGCATACTGTCCGAGCTGCACAATTTCGATCGCGTGATCGTCTGCCGGCCGCTCGCCAATGGTTGGGGGAACGATACTTTGCCGGAGAACTATTTCGACGTACAGGACTGGAACACTGAGATGTGGTTCTCGGTCGGCTACAAGGCCGAGGTCGATGCCATGAAGCGGATCAACAGCCTCATCGAATCGGGCGTTATCACCGATCGGAAATATAAGCTAGTCGACATCCTGGAGATCGAGCCAAAGACACCGGCGGGTTACTTCAACTATTTCGTCGAGCGGGATTCGGTATTCGAAGATGCGCGCAGCAAGGCCGATGCGCTCTTTCTTTGGCTAAAGAACAACAAAGTTGGGCCGAAGCCATGAACCTTCGATGCGGTCGTCAGGATCTGCCTCGCGACCCTCAGATCGGCGCCTGGAGGGCGGGCTCGCTCGCGCCCCCAGCGAGCCCGCCCCGCACTTACTCAATGCCAATGCCAGATCTCCCGCTCGCACTGTTCGCCGCCATGCTGACAAACGCCGCGCCCTGCACGCTGCCGGTACTACCGATCTTGCGCGGTGCATCGATCGGGCGGCGCACCGGAGCACGGCAGCAATTCCTTAGCCATATTCAAGCCCCGGCGAAGCCGCATTTTTGTGGCAAAGGCGCTGAACCGCAACGTCACCGAAGGAGGTGGGCGATGGCGACAGTGGTGTGGCGCAGTCAGG
>Ga0306925_10000668_pt1 | contig 25803 bp, 24 predicted proteins | sample flu12Cox44000176_FD_203755 | JGI IMG/M metagenome (GOLD analysis project Ga0306925, IMG submission 203755) | Lab enrichment of tropical soil microbial communities from Luquillo Experimental Forest, Puerto Rico - flux8day.12C.oxic.44.000.176 (v2)... | ecosystem: Environmental > Terrestrial >... | reverse complement strand
TGAAGAAATCCATCAATCCACTGATATGAGGAACGCCATGAATCTCGGTGTCGATCGTCCCAAGGCCGCCGTCGTGGCCATTGACCTGCATCGCGGTCATCTCGACATGGCGGTCGCCACCATGCCGACCGCGCCGGATGTCGCAACGCGCGTCATCGCCGCCAACAAACGCTTGTTCGACTGGTGCCGCGGCACAGGCATTCCTGTGGTTCACCTGGTGACATCGTATCGCGACGTCGAGGAAATCCGCGCCAATCCGTTCTGGCGAACGTTGGCGGAAAATCCGACCGCGACACGCAAGAATGCGATGCGGCACAACATTATCGGCGGGCCCGGCTGCACGGTGATGCCGCAACTGCTCGATTCGCGCGATTTCGTCGTCAACACCAAGAAGCGCTATGACTGCTTCCTCGCAACGGATCTCGATTTTCTTCTGCGCTCGCACGGCGTCAACACGCTCCTGATCACCGGCGTTAACACCAACTCCTGCGTGCTCGCTACCACCACGGCCGCAAACGTCCGCGACTACGCGGTGATCGTGGTCGAAGACTGCGTCGACAGCATGGACGGTCCAGAATTGCATGCGGCGGGGTTGGCATGTATCCGCACTGCGTTCGGATTTGTGATGAACACGGACGCCGTGATGGGATTGCAGGTGCTCGTTCCGCGAAATCGAACCACCAGCGCCGCCTGAGCCTTGTTTCTGCAACCAGTCGAAAAGAGTACCTGACATGACCGGCCCGATGATCCCGCGCGAACGCTGCGAATATTCCGCCATTGTCGATCGTCCGCCGCTGAAACTGCCCGGCGGCGCCCGCATGGTGGTGTGGACCATCGTCAACCTGGAAGTCTGGGATATTGGAAAGCCGATGGCGCGACAGGTCCTGCCGGCGCCGACCGGCGTGCCGCTTCTGCCTGACGTGCCGAACTGGAGCTGGCACGAGTACGGCATGCGGGTAGGGGTGTGGCGGTTCTTCGATCTCTACAAGAGGCTCGCCATCGCGCCGACGCTCTCGATCAACGCCCGCGTCTGCGAGGACTATCCGCGCGTGGCGCAACAGGCCAAAGACGCGGGCTGGGAGTTCATGGGCCACGCCTACGAACAGGGGCCGATACACAAGGAGACCGATCAGAAGGCGATGATCGAGCGCTCGATGAAGATAATCGAAAACTTCACCGGCAGGCCTCCGGTAGGGTGGCTCGGACCGGGCCTGACCCAGACCTTCGATACCCCGGAATTTCTTGCCGAGGCCGGCGTCAAATATATCGGCGACTGGGTCTATGATGATGAGCCGACTGTGATACGCACAGCCAGCGGCCCGCTGGTGACCTTGCCCTATACCGTGGAGCTCAACGACATTCCGATGATGCTGGTGCAGCATCATGAGAGCGATCATCTGCTCAAGCGCACCATCGATTCCTTCGACCGCCTCTACGCCGAGAGCAAGGACCGGCCGAAGATCATGTCGATCGCGATCCACCCCTACATCAGCGGCCAGCCGTTCCGGATCAAATATCTCGAAGCGATTTACGACTACCTGAACAAGCATGAGGGCGTAGTGCACTGGAACGGCGAACAGATTCTCGAATGGTATCAGGGGCAAATCAGCAAGGCCGGATCTAAATCATGAACGAAGCCGCGCTGCCCGGAATTGCCGATACCGAAGTCCCGATCGCGGGCGGCGGCTTGTTTCCGGTCTGTCGCGTCTATTGCGTCGGACCCAACTAGCGGCGTTACCGAAGCGAATGTCGAATCCGCCACCAAGGAAATGAGCATGCTGCCGACCGAACGCATCCTCTATTCACCGATTTCGGAACGAGCGAAGCTGAAGCTGCCGAACGGCGCGCGCGTGGCTTTATGGGTGATCGTCAATGTCGAGGAGTGGGATGCGAAACTGCCGATGCCGCGCACCGTGCTGACGCCGCCAGCCGGGGGGTCGCCGTCGCCCGATATTCCGAACTGGGCTTGGCATGAATACGGCAACCGCGTCGGCTTTTGGCGTCTGCTCCAAGTGTTCGACGAGTTCGAAATTCCGGGCGTGCTCGCCATCAACGGCTCGGCGCTTGCCGCTTACCCCGCGATCGTCGAAGCCGCGAAAGCGCGCCGTTGGGAGTTCATGGGCCACGGCTTCACCCAGCGCAACATGCAGAAGGTGGAGAACGAGCGCGAGGACATCCGCAAGACCGCCGGTGTGATTGAGGCAGCGACCGGAAAACGTCCGCGTGGCTGGCTTGGCCCCGGACTCACCGAGACCTGGGAAACACCCGACCTTCTGAAGCAGGAAGGTTACGAATATGTCGCCGACTGGGTTCTGGATGACCAGCCGGTCTGGCTCAAGACCACGACCGCGCCGATCGTCAACATTCCCTACACGCAGGAGTGCAACGACGTCGCCATGATGCTGATCCAGCACCACAAGGCATCGGAATATTATGACCGCGCCATCGACCAGTTCGAACAGATCTACGCCGATGCGGCCGATTCCGCCCGCGTCATGGCGCTCGTCGTCCATCCCTACATCATGGGCGTTCCGCATCGCACCCAATATTTCCGCCGTATTTTCGAGGTGATCCGGCAGAAATCCGATATCGCCTTCATGACCGGAGAACAGATCCTCGATTGGTATCTCGCGACCGGACCGAAGGCGCCTTGACGCAATAGAGCATGAGCATTTTCCAGCTTCTCAACGGGTTGACCTTCGCTGCGCTTTTGTTTGTGGTGGCGAGCGGCTTTACGCTGATCTTTGGATTGCTCCGCATCGTCAATCTGGCGCATGGCGCGCTCTATCTGCTCGGCGGCTATATCGGATTTTCGGTTGCGAGCCGGACCGGCAGTTTTGCGCTCGGCGGCCTGGGCGCGATGGCGGCAATCGCCGCGATCGGATTCGTGCTCGACCAGGGGCTGCTTCGCTTCGTCCGCGGTCACGAGCTGCGCCAGGTTTTGCTGACGCTGGGCTTTGCTTTCATTCTCAACGATCTGGCGCTCGTGATCTGGGGCGGCGACAGTTTTACCGTGCCGATTCCGCAAGTCTTGCGCGGCGGTGTGAGAGTGTTCGGCGTGTTCTATCCGATCTACCGGCTGTTCGTGCTGGCGATGGGCATCATCGTGTTCGCAAGCCTGTGGGCGCTTCTCAACCATACGCGGTTAGGGGCGCTGATCCGCGCCGGCGTTGACGATGCCGAGATGGTGGAAGCTTCCGGGGTCAATATCCGCCGCGTGTTTCTCGTCACTTTTCTGCTCGGTTCGGCGCTTGCTGGTCTGGGCGGCCTGATGGGCGGCGCGTTCCTGTCGCTTTATCCTTCTGCGGACGCCGAAATTCTGGTGTTCAGCCTTGCCGTCGTCATCATCGGCGGTCGCGGCAGCCTGGTCGGCGTCGGCGTCGGCAGCCTTCTGGTCGGCCTCCTCAATACGCTGGGGCAGGTGATGTTTCCGGAACTCGCCTATTTCGTGATCTTCGGCCCGATGGCGGTGTTGCTTGCGTTTCGGCCGCTCGGGTTGTTCGGACGGGCGGCATGAGCATGACGCGAGCCGCGCCGAAGCCGATCAGGATTGGGGGCATGACCGGCCGATCCGTCATTGGGGCGCTCGTGGTGCTCGCGATTGCGGCCGCGCTGCCTTTGGTGCTTTCGAATTACGAGGTCGGGCTCGCCACCGAGATGCTGATCTTCGGCGTGCTCGCCATGTCGATCGATATTCTTGCCGGTTTCGCCGGGCGCACCTCGCTCGGCCACGGCGCCATTTTCGGCGTCTCGGGCTATGTCGTTGTTTATGCCTCCGCGCAACTGGGGCTGTCGCCGGCGGTAGCGTTCGTGCTCGGGGTGATGGCCGCGACCCTGGTCGCGGTGATCTTCGGCACAATCGCGGTGCGCACTTCGGGCGTCTATTTCCTTCTGCTGACGCTCGCGCTCGGCATGATCGTGTGGGGGATTTGCCTGCGCTGGACCCAGGTGACTGGTGGCGAAAACGGCCTGCGCGGCGATGTGCGGCCGGCCTTTCTGGTGTCGCATCGCGCCTTCTACTGGGCGGTGCTGGTGGCTGCGGTGGTGGTGAGCTACGCGATGTGGCGTTTCGTCCGCTCGCCGTTCGGCCTCACGCTGCTCGGCATCCGCGACAGCGAAAGCCGGATGCGCAGCCTCGGCTACAATGTCTCGCTGCATTTGTTTATCGGCTTCACGGTGTCCGGCTTTTTCGCCGGAATTGCCGGCGCGCTCTATGCGATGTTCAACAATTTCGTGAGCCCCTCAACAGTGGCGCTGTCGCAGTCGGTCGAGGGCGTGCTGATGATGATTGCCGGCGGGGGCGGTACACTGTTCGGCGGCTTTGTCGGAGCGGCCGCGATCATCGCGCTTGAAAATGCGGTAAGCGCCTATACCGAGCGCTGGCAGACGGTGCTTGGCGCTGCCTTCATCCTGATCATGATTTTTGCTCCCGAAGGGATCATCGGCACGCTGCGCGCCATCGTGACGCGCAAGAGGCGCTGAAAAGGATACTGATCTTTCCATGAAAGGACTTTGAAATGGACCGCAGACACTTCCTCAAAAATTCCGCCGCCGCTTTTGCCGCGACAAGCGTCGGCGCCGCGCCCTGGAAGGGCGCATTCGCGCAATCGGGCCCGATCAAGATCGGCCTGTTGGCCCCGCTCACGGGCGTGGTGGCCTCGGGCGGCAAGGAAATGGTCGAGGGCGTTCAGTTCTACCTCGATCAGGCAAAGGGCGAAATCGCCGGCCGCAAGGTGGAACTGGTGATCGAGGATGATGCGTCCAACCCCGATACGGCGCTGCAGAAGGCGCGCCGCCTGGTCGAGCAGGGCAATTGCCACATGCTGATCGGAGACCTGCTCGCCAATACCGGTCTTGCGGTCGCCAACTACGTCAAGGGAACGGGAACGCCGTATTTCATCCCGATCATTGCTGCTGACGACCTCACCCAGCGCCAGCGCATCAGGAACGTGATCCGTGTCGCCGGCTATTCGGCCAGCGCTTTCACCCATCCTTTCGGCGATTGGGCGCGGAAGCAGGGATACAAGAAGATCGCAACCATCAGCCAGGATTACACCTTCGGCCATGAGCAATGCGGCGGTCTTGCCCAGGTGTTCACCGAAGGCGGCGGCGAAATCGTGCAGCAGTTCTGGCATCCGCTGAACACGGCGGACTTCAGCCCGTATCTCGGCCAGCTGGCGGACCTCAAGGTGGATGCGATCTTTGCCATGGAAACCGGCGCCGATGCGACGCGTTTCATCCAGCAATATGCAAGCTTCGGGCTGAAGGGAAAAATCCCGTTGTTAGGGGCAATGAACGCCACCGACCAGTCGGTGATCCGCACAATGGGCGATGAGTGCGAGGGCATCATCGCGGCCGCTCACTTCGCCGAAGGATCGGACAATCCGGTCACGCAGAAATTCACTCACGATTATGAAGCCAAGTACGGCAAGATCCCCTCGCTCTACGGCTTCTCGATGTATTCGGGGATCATGTGGGTGGCGCAGGCCGTCGAAAAGCTCGGCGGCAAGGTCGAGGACCGCGATCTTCTGATCGATACCGTGCTTAAGACCGAGCTCACCGGCTCGCCGCTCGGCAAGACCGTGAAGCTCGACAGCTACGGCAACCCGATCTACGACGTCCAGATTCGCAAAGTGGTCGAACGCGCCGACGGCAAATACTGGAACGTGCCGATCGCGACCTATCCGAACGTGTCCCAGTTCTGGACCTACAATCCCGAGACCTACATGAAGCAGCCGCCTTATTCGCGGAGCTTCCAGGGCATCAAGAAAACCTGATCGGGCCGGCGGGACGCCGGGGCTGCTCCCGCGTTCCGCTCTCATTTGCGGAAAATTGCAGTGTCCGAGCCGATACTGACGCTATCCGATGTGGTCGTTGCTTTCGACGCCTTGCGCGCGGTCGATGGCGTAAGCCTCACCGTGCCGCGCGGCCAGCGTCGCGCCATCATAGGTCCCAACGGCGCCGGCAAGACCACTCTGTTCAATGCCATCGCCGGTATTCTGCCGCCGACTGCCGGCCGGATCGCATTCGACGGTCACGACGTCACGCGTCTGCCACCGCACAGGCGCGCCCGGCTTGGCGTGTCCCGCACCTTCCAGATCACCAACCTGTTTCCGCACTTGAGCGTCGCCGACAATATGCTGCTCGCCTTGCGCGGACGATCGCGGCGCAAGTTCTCGCTGTTCGGCAAGCCGGACGTGGATTCGGCTGAAGCGCCGCAAGTCGCGGCTGCGCTTGAAGCGGTCCGGATCGCCGCGCGTGCCGACGTCATGGTGAAGGATCTCTCCTATGGCGAGCAGCGCCAGCTCGAGATCGCGTTGTCGCTAGTTGCCTCGCCGCGGCTGTTGCTGCTCGATGAGCCTGCTGCGGGGCTCTCACCGTCGGAGCGCACGATGGTCGCCGGGATCATCCGATCGCTCGAGCGCGATATCACCGTGGTGCTGATCGAGCACGACATGGACCTCGCGCTTGGCCTCGTCGATCTCGTCACCTGCATGTTCGAGGGCCGTGTCCTGGTCGAGCAGTCGCCCGACGAGATTCGCCGCAACAAGCAGGTGCAGGAAGTCTATCTGGGACGTCCGCGCCATGCTTGAGGTTCGTGACCTGCACGCGGGCTACGGAGAAGCGCATGTGATCCGCGGCGTCTCGCTTGATGTGGCGGGTGGCGAGGTCGTGGCGGTGCTCGGACGCAACGGCATGGGCAAGACCACTCTCATTCGCTCCATCATGGGGCTGGCGCCGCCGCAAATTCGCGCCGGCTCGATCAGCTGGCGCGGCGAGAGCTTGATCGGTCTGCGGCCGCATGACATCGCCGCGCGCAAGATTGCGATCGTGCCGCAAGGCCGGCGCTTGTTTTCGTCGTTGACCGTGACCGAGCATCTGACCATGTTGAAGGGCGCGCGGGCGAGCATCGGGTGGACCGTGGAGCGCGTGTTCGCTCTGTTTCCGCGGCTTGCCGAACGCCGCAATCACCGCGGCGGACAATTGTCCGGCGGCGAGCGCGGGATGCTCGCGGTCGGCCGCGCCCTGATGATCGACCCGCAAATGATCCTGATGGATGAACCCTCCGAAGGCCTCGCGCCAGTGATGGTGCAGCATCTGGAGGGAATCGTGCTTGACCTGAAGCGCGAGGGCCTATCGATCCTGCTGGTCGAGCAAAACCTCTATAGCGCGCTTGCGGTGGCCGACCGCGTCTATGTTCTGGAAACCGGCCAGGTGGTGCATCAGGGTGCTGCCACGGCGCTGGCGCAGCAGACCGAGCTGTTGTTTCGGCACCTAGGCGTGCAGTAAGGGCGTTTCTTCAAGCTCCTCGCGTCAAATTGCCCGCTGCCGGACAGAGATACCTTCGTCCAGAGCGCGAAGCTTTTTGTAACCACAAGAACCCGGAGGAACCTCATCCTTGGCATTAAATAGCGAAATAAACAATATGGGATGATGATCATCATTTAATTATCGGGTACCTTCAATGGAATGATGATCGTAATGTTATTTATGGAATGATGGATATAATCTCATTAAATGCGCTGCTTCAAATCGCTCGCCGTCCTGGCGGGTTTGCCCCCTCCCGGCGCTCCCGAGCCTTGATTATGGCCCGGACCGCTCTCTTGCAGAGACGGCCTGGAACCACCATCTGACAAGGCCAGGGAAATAGCCATGCTGGATTTCATCGACGACACGTCAGACGAATTCGCCTCACCGCAAGCAGGCCCCACGGCACGTGGAGGCGATGCAACACACCCGAGCGATCAAACGCTTCTCGATGCCTATTCTAACGCCGTCATCGACGTGACTGAACGCGTCGGTCCCGCGGTGGTACGGGTCGAAACCGGCGCCAAGCAGAGCGATGGTCGCCCACGCGGCGGGCTTGGTTCCGGCATCGTCATTTCCCCGGATGGACTTGTGCTCACCAACAGCCACGTCGTCGGATCGTCACGGCAGATCAAGCTGCGGGACATCGAAGGCATCATCACCGATGCCCGCGTGCTGGGCGTCGATGCCGATACCGATCTTGCGCTATTGCGCGCCGACGGCGCGCGCGACCTGCGCTATGCCTTGCTCGGCAACTCCAAGAATCTGAGGCGCGGCCAGCTCGTGGTCGCAATCGGTAACCCCCTCGGCTTCGAATCGACTGTCACCGCAGGCGTGGTATCCGCGCTTGGCCGCTCGATCCGCTCGGTGAGCGGCCGGACTATCGAGGACGTTATTCAGACCGACGCCGCGCTCAATCCTGGCAATTCCGGCGGACCGCTGGTGTCATCGGCCTCCGAGGTGATCGGCATCAATACGGCGATCATCAGCGGAGCCCAGGGCATTTGCTTTGCGGTCGCCAGTAACACCGCGCAGTTCGTGCTCTCGGAAATTATCCGCCACGGCTATGTCCGGCGCGCCTATATCGGTGTGGCCGGGCAAACCGCGCCCGTCCCGAGACGGCATGCGGTGAACGCCGGCGTCGAGAACAAGATGGGTGCTCTTTTGGCGCAGATCGAGCCGGATGGCCCGGCGGCGCGTGCCGGACTGTTGCCCGGTGACGTCGTGATCAAACTCGACGGCGTCGACATCCACGGCGTCGACGACCTGATCCGGGTTCTTGATCGCGACCGCATCGGACACACGCTCGAAATGGATGTACTGCGCTTGGGCCGACTCCGCGCCATCGACATTCATCCGATTGAGCGCAAGCCGTCTGCGCGGCAGCGCTAAGTGCAACCGCTGCCCGTGCCTGCGCGTGCTGCGGCAGTTCTAAAGATCCCCGCCACCCAAGAATTTCCTGCCTGCCGGAGCCCGGGACATCGCATCCCTGCAGGGGTCGCTCACCTCTGCCATGTGCGATTTTATGCACGCTCTGATACCGCCGGTGCCCGGCACGATACCGGCACAGAGTTTCGCAATATCAGACTTACACACCTTTCCGGTCACCGCCACCGTGAGCACGCTGTCCTGGCAAGTTGGCGACAGCTCGGTCAAATGCGATTTTATGCAGGCCTTGATCCGGCCTTCGCCGGGTTGAACGCCGGCGCAGAATGTCTTGATGTCGCTGGCGCAGGGCTTGCCCGTCTGCTGTGCTACGGCAACAGAACCTGGCAGCAGTAGCGCTGTTAGAATAACAAGCCCAGATCGTAATCCTGCCATTTCAGATTCCTCTATGAGATTAACAAAGGCGTCCAGATCATATCTGCAAGTCGGCTCCGCCGCTAGAATTACGCCACTGTGACGCATGAGCGCTCGTTGAAGATGGCGCAAAGCGTAGCGTGCATATTTTGATCCGCGCTTGGACTTTGCGCCGCCCAGTCCAATTCCAGTGATGAGTAAGACTTGGATTCCCGACCGTTGGAGCACCTGCGGGTTTGCCCCTCAATAGCCGATCTCCCGACCGCGACGGTTCTTTTCCACTTGGGCCCAAAAGCGACCCAAATGCGTCCTGGCGGAAAGTTAAGACATGGATCACCGCGACAAGCGCGGTGATGACAGCTTCCCTGCGAAAGCAACTCGATTGTCTCGGATCCAAAACTCCCATCGGCCGCCAAGAGAGTGAGCAGATGGCGGCTCAGACCTCCGTGAGAATTCACACATGCACGGCGGCGCGGACCCGGCCGGCGTTGCCGAAGACGCGCAGGTAACGCTCGACTTCGCTCGGGCTGCCGGTCGCCTTTTCCGGGTTGTCAGAGAGTTTTACCGCGGGCCGGCCGTCGACCGCGGTGACCTTGCAGACGATCGAGATCGGATCGAGATCGACCGAACCGTCGGGCGCGCATCCGACGAAATCGTTGGTCAGGTTGGTGCCCCAGCCGAAGCTGATGCGGACCCGGCCGGCAAAATGATGATGAATTTCCTCAATGGAATCGACGTCCATGGCGTCGGAGAAGACCAGAAGCTTTTCCTTAGGGTTTTGGCCCTTCTGCTTCCACCATTTGATGATTTCCTCGCCGGCTGTAATCGGCGGCGCGCTGTCCGGGCGAAAGCCGGTCCAGTCGGCGACCCAGTCGGGGGCATCGCGAAGAAACGCCTTGGTGCCGAAGGCGTCGGGCAGGGCAATCAAAAGATTTCCGCCATAGGTGTGGCGCCACTGATCGAGGATACGGTACGGCGCCCAGCGCAGCTCCTCATCGTCGTTTGCCAGCGCCGCCGCCACCATCGGCAATTCGTGCGCGTTGGTTCCGATCGCTTCCAGATCGCTGTCCATCGCCAACAGCACGTTCGACGTGCCGGTGAACGCTGGGCCCAAGCCTTCCTTGACCGCCTCGACGCACCAGCGTTGCCAGAGGAAGCCGTGGCGGCGGCGCGTGCCGAAGTCGGAAAGACGCAATCCCTCAAGTTTCCTCAAGCGCTCGACCTTGGTCCATAGCTTGGCCTTGGCGCGGGCGTAGAGCACGTCGAGGGCAAACCGGCCCTGTCCCTTCGTCACCTGGCGCGAGCGTAATTCATTGAGGATGGCGAGCGCCGGGATTTCCCACATGGTGGTATGGGTCCAGGGGCCGTAAAAATTCAGTTCATACTGGCCCTCGATCTTCTTGAGCTCGTATTCGGGAAGGCGGAAGGTCGAGAGGTAGTTGATGAACTCGGGCGAGAACATCTGGGTCTTGCCGTAAAAGGTGTTACCGGCAAGCCAGATCAGTTCCTTTTTGCTGAAGCGGATCGAACGCGCGTGATCGAGCTGGGCGCGAAGCTCGCCCTCGTCGATTACTTCGGCAAGGGGCACATGCTTGCTGCGGTTGATGACCGAAAACGTTACCCGCTGGTTCGGGTAAAATTCCCGGATCATCTGCAGCATCAGAAGCTTGTAGAAATCGGTGTCGAGCAAGCTGCGCACGATCGGGTCGAGCCGCCAGCCGTGATTGTAGGTCCGCGTTGCGATATCCGTTATTGTCATGGGCGAATTCTATCCCGCCCGAGGCCCTGCAACCAGTGTGAAAGCTGCTCCACTTGCATAGCAGATCAGCGCGCAATCCCGCCTCGGATACGGTTAACCACCGCCCGCACGTCGCTCCAGGCCGGCTTTTCCGGCGCGAATTGCGCCCGGAGATAGGCGACAAGCTCGACGATCTGATCGTCGGACAGGGCATCCTTGAAGGCGGGCATATAGCCGAGATCGCTTGCAACCGGCGTGACGATCCCGTGCAAGATCACCTGGATCAGGTTGTCGGGCACGGTTGCGTGCAGGTTGCTGTTGAGCGCCAGCGATGGCCGGCTGCCGAACAAGGGCGGTCCGCCGACCTGATGGCAAACAGCGCAAGCGCCCTGGTAAAGGCGCCAACCGACAGGGGAGGCAGAAACGGCCCGTGCGGCGGTCATTTTTTCGAGCCTGTTCGCCAAGGCGTCCTGATCGGCCCTGCTGATCGCGGAGGGGTTAAAGTAAGCCAGATAGACCGCGATGGCGCGAATGTCGTCGTCGGAAAGAGCCAGCAAATCCTGCACGACAGGCGCCATGGGTCCGGCGGCGACACCATGGAATCTTGATGCGCCGCTCCGTAGATAAGCGAACAATTCGTCCTCGCTCCAGGGGATCGGCGCCTGCGAGAGCGAGGTCAGCGCCGGTGCTTCCCAGCCTTCCGAGAACCCGCCGCCCAGATAGGCGTTCGCGCTTTCAGCGCCAAGCGCGTTGCGCGGGGAGTGGCAGGCGCCGCAATGCCCGAGGCCTTCGACAAGATAGGCACCGCGATTCCATTGGGCTGATTTGCCCGCATCTGCCACGAACGCTTCGGAGCGATGGAACAGTGCGTTCCAGGCCGCCATCAGTGCTCGCCAGTTGAATGGAAAGGCGAGCGCCGGTTCCCGGTTTCTGGCGCGCACCGGCTCCTGCGCCATCAGATAGGCGTAGAGCGCCTGCAGGTCGGCATCCGTCGTTTGGGCAAAATGCGTGTAGGGAAATGCCGGATAGAGATGCCGGCCGTCGCGATGGATGCCCTCCCGCATGGCCCGCTCGAAGGCTGGATAGGACCAGTTGCCGATGCCAGTCTCGACGTCGGGAGTGATGTTGGTGCTAAAGATCGCGCCGAACGGCGTCTCGATCGCGCGACCGCCCGCATTGATGATGCCGTTGAAATCGGTGTGGCAGACTGCGCAGTTGCCGAGTGATGCGAGCTGCCGGCCGCGTTCGATCGTAGTTGCCGAAAACACCGATGCATCCGGCCGCCCGACCGGCGCGATCGACCGCCACGGCACCGCGGCTATCGCAATCCCGATGCCGGCGGCGACCAGGGCGACGATGGTTGCGAAAATGCCGCGGCGCGGGAGAAACGGATTTCGCCGCTTTTCGCGCGCGGGCGATGGGACATCAGCCGCCGCGGAAAGCTCGCCTAGCACGGGCGGCTTTTCGCCGTTTAATCCTGCAAGAATGCGGTCCGGCGTGAACGGCGGTTCGCGAAAACGCACGCCGGTCGCATCAAAAATTGCGTTCGCGATCGCCGCCGCACTCGGGACGGATGCGGATTCGCCGATGCCTAGCGGCGGCTGATCGGGCCTTGGCAGCATCAGGACATCGACCCTGGGCAAGTCCGCAAAGGTGATGATGGGGTAGGCGCCCCATTCGCGGCTGGTCACAGAATGGCGATCGAAGGAAACCTCCTCCATCAGCGCCCGGCTGGTCGACTGGATGACGTTGCCCTGGATCTGGTGACGAACGCCGTCCGGGTTGATCAGCAGGCCGGAATCCTGGCCTGCGACGACGCGGGTCACGCTGACATCGCCGGTCGCCGTGTTGACGGCGACGTCAGCGATCCAGGCGGACCACGCTGCGCCGTAGCCCGGAAACTTGCTGTGAACATACAGGGCGTATGCAAAACCGCGCCCGTGGACGATGTCGCCTTCGGCCACGGGCTCCCGCCGGATCGGGCGCGGCTCCCAGCCGGCCCGTTCGGCCACCGCGTTCACGAGATCAACCGCACGCTGGTCCTTCAAGTACCGCAGGCGATATTCGATCGGGTCGATGCCGGCTTCGTGCGCGAGTTCGTCGATATAGGATTCATGCGCAAAGGTGTTCGGCAGGGCCGAGACGCCGCGAAACCAGGAGGCCCGCACGATCGGCGGCATGTCGTGCGCCACCACGCGCAGATTATCGTAATCGTAAGGCGGGATCGCCGTGCGGTCGCCCATGTCTGAGACGGTGGCAACCGGCGAAATCGTGCCGGTCAGGAGCAGCGCGAGGGTCGGCGCACCGTTGGAGGGATAACGAGTGGCGAAATCGTAAGCCGCAATGCCGCCATCGGCATTCAACCCGCCCCTGACGTCCATCAGTTGCGCAGTGCCCTTTGGCTCCCACGCGTGCTCCTGTTCGCGGGTCAGCTGCACGCGAACCGGGCGGCCGACCGCGCGCGACAACAGGACTGCGTCGGCGGAGACATCGTCGGCGCAGTTGCGGCCGTAGCAGCCGGCCGCTTCCATCCGGATCACCTCGATTTCGGACTCTGGCCGTTGCAGCAACAGCGCAAGGTCGGCGCGCAGGGCGTGCGGATTTTGCGTGCCGGACCACACCCGAACTTGACCGTCCCCAAAATCCGCGACCGCGCAGGACGGGCCGATCGAGGCGTGCATCTGGTAAGGCCAGGAAAAGGTGCGTGGCATCGGCTTTGCCGCGCGGGAGAGGGCGGTGTCCACGTCACCTTTGTTGATCAGCGTTCGCGGCGTGGAAGGATTGGCGCGCAGCGCCGTCTCGACGTCCTTCAGATCGGGCAGCGTCGGGAAAGGCTTCCACTTCAGCTTCAGTTGCGCCGCCGCCTTGACCGCGTTTTCCTCGCGCTCCGCCACGACGCCGACAAAGTCGCCGATCCGCACGACGGCCACGAGGCCCGGAACGTTCCGCACCGATGATACATCGACGTCGAGAAGGCTGTTGCCGACGAAGGCGCCGGCATCGACGCCGGCATAGGGAGGACGCACGACGCGGCCATGGAGCATCCCCGGAATGCGCAAATCGTGAACGAACACCAACTCGCCGGTCGCCTTGGCGGGAACGTCGATGCGCGGCACCGATTGCCCGACGATCGTGTAGGATTGGGCGGCCTTGACCTGAACCGTTTCGTCCAGCTCGAGCCGGATGATCTCATCGCCGATCAATTCACCGTAGCTGATGCTGCGGTTATGGCCGCGGATCAGGCCATCTTCGACGGTCAGCTCGGCGAGGGGGAGTTCAAGCCGGTCAGCGGCGCGTGCGAGGAGGAATTGCCGGGCCTGCGCGGCCGCCTTTCGAAGCGGAACCGCCGTGATCTGAATGGTCTCGCTCGCGATGGTCGGACCCTGGTTGGGGCCGATCGAGGTGTCGCCGAGCACGACGACGACGCGCGCAAGGGACACGTCGAGTTCTTCGGCGACGATCTGTCCGAGCGCGGTACGGATGCCCGTTCCGAGGTCGACATGGCCATTGAAGGCCGTGACCGACCCGTCGGCCGTGATCTTGAGGAAGGTCTCGAATTCTACTCCCGCATTGGCAATGGCCCGGCGAGCGACCGCCAGGATTCCCCGAGGTCCGCGATTTTGGGCAACTTCCGCCGCCATCAGTCCTGGACCTCGACGGTGCGGCCCGCCGCCCGCATCACGGCGCGGAGGATTTCGAGATGCGCGCCGCAGCGGCAAAGATTGTAACGCAGCGCCTCAAGTGCTTCGGCTTCAGTCGGCTTCGGATTGCGCATCAGCAAGGCCTTGGTCGTCATGATCATGCCGTTGAGACAGTAACCGCATTGCGCTGCCTGTTCCCTGATGAAAGCTTCCTGCACCGGATCGGGATCGCTGCGCGAACCAAGGCCTTCAAGCGTAATGATTTCGCGATTCGAACAGCCGCTGATCGGGATCACACACGAGCGCGCGGCAACGCCGTCGATCAACACCGTGCAGGTGCCGCATTCGCCGAGCCCGCAGCCGTATTTCGGCCCGTTCAGTTCGAGATCGTTGCGCAACACGTAGAGCAGTGCGGTATCGGGAGCAGCATCGACCTCATGGATCCGGCCGTTGACTTTCAGGCGGATCGTTGCTCGCGTCATCCTGATCGGTTCCGGCAAAATGATTGCGCTGCAAACGTTGTTGAAACGCTTTCGAGGATACCGTTTGCATACAAACGTGCAAGCTCGCCGTCCGCGCCTCCCGCTCTGCCCGCTGTGTCGACACGCGGCTTAAGGCGACCGAAGTTTGATTTGGCACGGAGCGTTTTCGCTTCGTTAGGCGCTTGACAGGTTTTCGCGGGGCGCGCAACATCATTCGTATACGAACGAAGTGCCCGGCATCGAACGCCGCGACAACTTCGGCGCCGCTGATCACGCCGCAGACTGCCTTGATGTCGGACTGAAGAGCTTGTTCATGCTGACCGATCCACCTGTCGCTACCGACAAGATCCGCTGCGATGCCTGCCCCGTGATGTGCTACATCAAGCCGGGTGCGGCCGGCGCCTGCGATCGTTACGCCAATTACGATGGTCAATTGGTGCGCGTCGATCCGCACATCGTCCTGGAGCGAACGGTATCGCATGGCGGACGACTGGTGCCGTTCCAGGCCACCGGCGACTGGGATGGAAAAATCGTCCGCGAGCAGGACGTGTTCGTGACCGCGATCGGCGCCGGTACGACCTATCCCGATTACAAGCCGGCGCCCTTCATCGTTTCCTCGGAGATCGACGCCATCGACATGGTCACGGTCGTCACCGAAGGCATCTTCAGCTATTGCGGCGTCAAGGTGAAGATCGACACCGATCGGTTTCTCGGTCCCGAAACCGCGACCGTCCGCTCGCAGGGCGAGGCAGTAGGTCACGTCACCACCAGCGAGTACGGCTCGCAGATGCTGTCGTTGGGCGGCGTGCATCACCTGACCGGCGGCTCGAAGAAGGAAGGGCGCGTCACCTGCGACACGCTGATGGATTTGAGCAATTGCAAGCCCGTTGAACTCACCATCGATGGCGGCGCCACGGTGGTGGTGCAGGCCGGTTATCCGCCGATCGTCAACGGCGTCCTCGAAGAGCGGATGCGGGTCGGTTGCGGCTCGGCCACTATCGGGATGTTCGCCAAGCAGTGGCGCGGCAAGGTCGACGAAGTCGTGGTCGTCGATGACCACATCACTGGCGTCTTGAGCGAACATCAGGCCGGCAAGGTGCTGGACATTGCCGATACCGGGATCAAGATGAGGGGACGGCGCTCGACGCCGGGCCGCTATTTTCAGGTCGCCGAGCCCGGCACCGGCTGGGGCGGTACCAATATTTCCGATCCGCTTTCGATCCTCGGTCCGTTCGATCCAAAAGTCGCCCGTCCCGGGATGACCGTGCTGATGGTCTCGACCACCGGTGAGCACGCGGCCTATTTCGAACTCGACGAAGCGCTCAAGCCGATCGAAAAACCGATGCCGGCCGACCTGAAGCTTTCCGTCGAACGGATCCAGGAGAATTGCGAGCCGGCGCTTTGCACCGTGCTGTTTATGGGAGGGGCAGGCGGCTCGTTGCGGGCCGGCGTCACCGACAACCCGGTGCGGCTGACGCGATCGGTGAAAGAAGCGCTGACGCGCGTGACCAGCGGCGGTGCGCCTGTCTATGTCTGGCCCGGCGGCGGCATTACCTTCATGGTCGACGTCACGCGCCTGCCGGCCGGCGCGTTCGGTTACGTGCCGACGCCAGCACTGGTCGCGCCGATCGAATTCACCTTGCGGCTTTCCGATTATGCTGCGCTGGGCGGCCACATGGAACACGTTCGGCCGCTGGCTTCGTTGAAAGCGAACGCCGACACCCGTCAGGTGACCTCCCCGCAGCCTCCGCCGGAGCAGCGGCGATGAAAAGATTGCCGCAAATCGCGTGGCTTGGAGACAGCAGACGGCTGCATCTGCAGGATGGCCCGATCGATCTGATCGTGGAAGCGCATGGCACCGAGACGAACCTGCGCGCAGCCTATCGCGCCGCCATCCGCCGCTTTACCGGGCTGCTCGACGAACTCTGCGATGAACTGCGCTTGTTGCGGCAGGCTGCCGATCCGCGTGCATGTTCGCTGAAGGGCGCGGTTGCGCGCCGCATGCATGCGGCGGTGGCGCCATTTGCCGCCGAGCATTTCATCACACCGATGGCGGCGGTAGCCGGTGGCGTGGCCGAAGAAATACTCGGCGCAATTCTGAAAGAGGCATCACTCGATCGCGCCTATGTCAACAATGGCGGCGACATCGCGTTGCACCTTGGAGAAGACCAGCAATTTACCGTTGGCCTGTTGGATCGGCCGGACCGGTTCGGGCTGATGCGAACGATGGTCATCACGGCCGGCGACGTCAGTCGCGGCGTTGCGACCAGCGGACGCCACGGACGCAGCTTTTCGCTTGGCATCGCCGACGCGGTCACCGTGCTCGCACGGAGCGCGGCGCAGGCGGATGCAGCCGCCACCATCATTGCGAACGCGGTCGATCTGCCCGGTCATCCCGCCATCGTCCGCTGTCCGGCTCAAGACCTGCAGCCCGACAGCGATCTCGGCGCGCGGCTTGTGACGCGCGAGGTGGGCTGGCTGTCGGAATTCGAGATCGCTGCCGCGCTTTTCGCGGGTTGCGAAAAAGCACGCACCCTGCTTGCCGCGGGCCTGATCGACGGCGCCATACTGCATTTGCAAGGCGAGACGCGCGTCATCGCGTTGAAACGGTTCGGTGCAAGTGTTTCGACCAGCGCGCCCCCGGAAAAAATCGAAAGTTTGATCCATGCGTGAAGCGAGGGTAACGGTCGAAATCCGAAAACAGGGCGGGGAGCCATGAGCGCGGTCATTCGCAAGATCGTAACGGTCGTCGAGGAGACCATGCTGGAGATGGGACAGAACGTCGCGCCGCCAAGCAGGCGCGCAGCCGCGATCGCCGTCATTGAAAATCCCTTCGCCGGGCGGTATGTCGAAGACCTCACGCCACTAATCGAGATCGGCGAGGAACTCGGCGACCTCCTGGCCAAACGAGCGGTAGCGGCGTTGGGAATCGAAGGCTCGAAGGCGCACAGTTACGGCAAGGCGGCCGCAGTGGGAGAAAACGGCGAGCTCGAACACGCAGCCGCGATCCTGCATCCGAAGATGGGCGCGCCCGTGCGCAAGGTGCTCGGCAAGGGCGCGGCGCTGATTCCATCCTCGAAAAAGCGCAGCGGCCCCGGCACGACACTCGACATTCCGCTAGGCCACAAGGATGCGGCCTTTGTCAGGAGCCATTTCGATGGCATGGAAGTGCAGATCAACGACGCGCCACGGGCCAATGAAATCATGGTAGCGGTCGCCGTCACCGACAGCGGCCGCCCGCTGCCGCGCGTCGGGGGTTTGAAGCTTTCCGAGATAAAGGGCGAAGACGGTCTGCGGTAACTCATTTCTTCAAGTCGGAGGTTCAGGATGCAACAAAGCAAACGTCTGTTGGGATTGGCGCTCGCCATCGTCTTCATCGGCCTGGCGCAGTCCGCCGGGGCGCAGAGCGAAACGAAGGGCGGCGAAATCAAGATCGGGGAGATCAACAGCTACTCGCTCTTGCCCGCCTTCACCGAGCCCTATCGCAAGGGCTGGCAGCTCGCGGTCGAACAGATCAACGCCGCCGGCGGCATCAACGGCAAGAAGCTCGTCGTCATCTCCAAGGACGACGGCGGCAAGCCGGCGGACGCGCAAACCGCCGCGAACGAACTGGTCTCGAACGAAAACGTTGCCATGCTGGCGGGCACCTTCCTGTCGAACATCGGCCTTGCCGTCAGCGACTTCGCCAACCAGAAGAAGGTGTTTTTTCTGGCCGCCGAACCGCTGACCGACGCGATCACCTGGTCGAAGGGCAACCGCTACACCTTCCGCCTGCGCCCCTCCAACTACATGCAGGCGGCCATGCTGGTGGAGGAGGCTGCAAAACTGCCGGCCAAGCGCTGGGCGACCATCGCGCCGAACTACGAATACGGCCAGTCCGCGGTTTCGGTGTTCAAGAAGCTGATGTCCGAGAAACGGCCCGACATCCAGTGGGTCGAAGAGCAATGGCCGCCACAAGGCAAGATCGATGCGGGCCCCGTGGTGCAGGCGGTCGCTGCCGCAAATCCGGAAGCCATCCTCAACGTGACCTTCGGCGCCGATCTCGTCAAACTCGTGCGCGAAGGCAACACCCGCGGTCTCTTCAAGGATCGCGCGGTGGTTAGCTTCCTGACCGGCGAGCCGGAATATCTCGATCCGCTCAAGGACGAGACGCCGGAGGGCTGGATCGTCACCGGCTATCCCTGGTACTCGATCAAGACACCCGAACACGAAGCGTTCCTGAAGGCGTATCAGGCGAAGTACAACGACTATCCGCGGCTCGGCTCGATCGTCGGCTACGAGACGATCAAGGCCGCAGCGGCAATTCTGGCCAAGGCCAACTCGACCGACCCGGAGAAGCTGATCGCGGCAACAGAAGGACTCTCGGTATCGTCGCCCTTCGGCGAGATCACCTTCCGCAAGATCGATCATCAGTCGACGCTGGGCGCATTCGTCGGCAAGACGGCCCTGAAGGACGGCAAGGGTGTGATGGTGGATTCGGTTTATCGCAAGGGATCCGACTATATGCCGAGCGATGCCGAAATCGCCAAGATGCGCCCGAAGGAGTGAGGGACTTCTCCCTCTCCCCGCAAGCGGGGAGAGTTGAAACGAGAAATCTGACTTAACTCGACGGGCGACTCGCAAACGCAAACCGCAAATGGCCTTTTACGTCGTCCAGTTCCTGACCGGACTCGCCAGCGCCGCTTCGCTGTTTCTCGTCGCTTCGGGCCTTTCGATCATTTTCGGCGTGACGCGCATCGTCAATTTCGCCCATGGCGCGTTCTACATGCTCGGCGCCTATGTCGCGTTCACGCTGACCGAGCGATTTTCAGGCGCAACCGGATTTTGGGGCGGCATCGTTGTTGCCTCGCTGATCGTCGCCTCAATCGGCGTGCTGGTCGAGATGACGCTGTTGCGCCGGATTTATCACGTGCCCGAACTGTTTCAGTTGCTGGCGACCTTCGGGCTGACGTTGATGGTCGAGGATCTGGTGGTCCTGATCTGGGGGCCGAGCGATCTCCTCGGCCGCCGCGCGCCGGGGTTTAAGGGCGCGGTCGATTTCTTCGGCCAAAATATTCCCTCCTACGATCTCTTCCTGATCGTGCTCGGCCCGACGGTGCTTGTTTTGTTGTGGGTATTGTTCCAGCGGACGCGGTGGGGCGTTCTGGTTCGCGCCGCAACGCAGGATCGCGACATGGTGGCAGCCCTTGGCGTCAATCAAAAATGGCTCTTCACCAGCGTGTTTGCCCTCGGAGTTTTTCTTGCCGCGCTCGGCGGCGCGTTGCAGATTCCGCGCGACGCGGTGAACTATGCGATGGACCTGCGCATCATCGTCGATGTCTTTGTTGTCGTGGTGATCGGCGGACTAGGCAGCATCGTCGGCGCCTTCGTGGCGGCGGTGCTGGTTTCGGAGTTGAACGCGTTCGGAATCCTGATCTTTCCCAAAATATCCATCGTGCTGGTGTTTTTGGTGATGGCGGCCGTGCTGATCGTGCGGCCATGGGGTCTGTTCGGGAAGCAGGAGGCTCTCGCGCGCCGCACGCCGGGACTGACGGTCCATCCATGGCGGTCATTCACTCCGACCGAGCGCATCGCTGCGACGATCGTGCTGGCCTCGGCGGCGGCGCTGCCGCTGGTCGGCGGCAATTACGCGCTTAACGTAGCTTCCGAAATTGCGATCTTCGTGATCTTTGCCGCCAGCCTTCATTTTCTGATGTCAGTTGGCGGGCTCGCCTCGTTCGGTCACGCCGCCTATTTCGGCCTTGGCGCCTACGGCGTTGCATTCCTCGCCAAGCTCGCCGGCCTGCCGATGATCGTTTGCCTTCTCCTCGGGCCGCTGCTCGGCCTTGCGGGTGCCGCGGTGTTCGGCTTCTTCGCGGTTCAATTGTCGGGCGTCTATTTCGCGATGCTGACGCTGGCCTTTGCGCAAATCGTCTGGTCGATCGCATTCCAGTGGGTTGCAGTGACCGGCGGCGACAACGGCATTCTTGGCGTCTGGCCGGAGGGCTGGGCGGCGAGCCCGGCGCGTTTCTACTGGCTTTCGCTCGGCATCGCCGCGCTTGCGGTCGCCGTACTTCGGGTCGCGGTGTTCTCACCGTTCGGATTTGCGCTGCGCGCAACGCGCGACTCGCCCTTGCGCGGCGAGGCGATTGGAATCGACGGCAAACGCATCCAGTGGACTGCTTTTGTGATCGCGGGAACCGTCGCCGGCGTTGCCGGCGCGCTGTTTGCGTATCTGAAGGGCAGCGTCTTTCCCGATAGTCTCGGCATCTCGCTCTCGGTCGATGCGCTGGTGATGGTGCTGTTGGGCGGCGTCGAAACGGTGTCGGGCGCGATCGTCGGGGCGATCGTCTACAAGTCGCTCAGCATCTGGCTGGTCAGCCAGACCGATCTCTCCAAGCTCGTCCTCGGCGGCTTCATAATTTTGATCGTAGTGATCTTCCCCAAGGGCATTGTCGGGGTGATGGAAACGATGAGGCGTCGCCGACAGGCATCAACTAAGCCTGCCTTGCTTTCCTCCGGAATCGAGACCGCCGAATGAGCGCTTCGCGAGCATTGCTGTCGGTCGAGGGCCTGAGCAAGTCGTATGGCGGCGTCCATGCCGTGCGCGGTGTGTCCTTTGCGTTGAACGGCGGCGAAATCCTGGCGCTGATCGGCCCGAACGGCGCCGGAAAGAGCACCTGTTTCGACATGCTCAATGGCCAGACCATTCCCGACGCCGGGCGCATTCACCTGATCGGGCAGGACACGACCGGATTGAGGCCGCGAGAGGTCTGGCGGCTCGGGGTCGGACGCACCTTCCAGATCACGGCGACGTTTGCGACCATGACCGTGCGCGAGAACGTGCAAGTCGCGCTGGTGTCGTATCAACACAAGCTGTTCAACCTCATCGCTTCGACGCCGCGATATGAGCGTGCGGAAGCCGACCGCCTGCTCGAACTGGTCGGCATGAGCGGCTTTGCCGAGCGCGCCTGCGGCGAACTCGCCTATGGCGACCTCAAACGGCTCGAGCTTGCGGTTGCGCTCGCCAATCGGCCGAGACTTCTCCTGATGGACGAGCCGACCGCCGGCATGGCGCCGCGCGAACGCATCGAACTGATGCGGCTCACCGCCCGCATCGCGCGCGAGCAATCGATCGGCGTGCTCTTTACCGAGCACGACATGGATGTGGTGTTCGAGCATGCCGACCGCATTCTGGTGCTCAACCGCGGCACCGTGATCGCCGAGGGCCCGCCGGAAGAAGTCCGGCGCAACCGCGAGGTGCGTGCCATCTATCTCGGCGAAGGTCTCGTCTATGACGCCCGGCATCGGGGAGGAGCGCCGCCGTGAAGCTCTCGGTTGCGGACCTCAACAGCCATTATGGCCCGGCGCACATCCTGTTCGACGTCGCGCTCGAGGTCGGCGACGGCGAGGTGGTCGCCCTGTTGGGGCGCAACGGCGCCGGCAAATCGACCACGTTCCGCTCGATCGTGGGCCTGGTCGCCCAGCGGACCGGCCGGATCCTGTTCGAGGGCAGGGATGTTTCGGCTTCTCCGACGCATGCGATCGTGCGCGGCGGCCTCGGCTATGTGCCCGAGGAGCGGCGCATCTTTACCGATCTCACGGTGGATGAAAATCTCGAAGTCGGCCGCCAGCCGGCGCGGCCGAACGCGCCGCACTGGACCCGGGAGCGGCTGTTCGCGCTGTTTCCGAACCTTGCCGAAATGCGAAGCCGGCCCGGCGGGCGGATGAGCGGCGGCGAGCAGCAGATGCTGACGATCGCGCGAACCTTGATGGGAAATCCGTCGCTGATCCTGCTCGACGAACCGTCGGAAGGATTGTCGCCGAAAATCGTCGAGCAGATGGTTCAGGCGATCCTGACCATGAAGAAGGAGGGCGTCAGCGTGCTCGTCTCCGAGCAGAATCTGCATTTTGCAAGGTTGATATCGGACCGCGTCTACATCATCGAGCGCGGCCGTATCTGCTTTACGGGCACCATGAGCCAGCTTGATGCGCGCCCGGACGTTCGCGACGCGCATCTGGCACTGTGAGCGATCAAAACCGGGCGGGGCCGCGCATGACCAGGAGTATTTCGCCGAAACGCAATTTTAGACCTTCGCGGCCGGCCTACGTGCTCGAGGAGCAGATCGGCTTCATCCTGCGCCAGGTCTGGCAGCGTCACGCCGCGATCTTCGCGGAGCAGATCGGAGCCAACCTGACGCCGACGCAATGGGCGGCGCTTGCCAAGCTCACCGAGACCGGGCCGTGCTCGCAGAACCAGCTCGGCCGGCTGACCGCGATGGATGTCGCCACCATCAAGGGCGTCATCGACCGGCTCACCGCGCGCGGCCTCACCGAGACCAGCGCCGACCCGGAAGATGGCCGTCGCCTCAAGGTCAGCATGACGCGCGCAGGTCGCGAGCTCGCCGAAAAGGTCGCCGCGAACGCGCTCGCGATCACCAGGGAGACGCTGGCGCCGCTGGACGCCAGAGAGCGCGAGATGCTGACAGCGTTGTTGAGCAAGCTGCGGTGACGTCCCGGCTCGGTTGCACGATCCGCACAAACTTGTGAACATCAGGCGGCCGTTTCCCGTTTGGTGGTTGTGCCGTTCCGAACCGGTTCCACTTGTTTTCGCGCCGGATAAGACTTAAGAATCCGCTCAAGGGGAATAGGCAGTCTCCCCTTCAGACTTCGGTCCAAGCACTGCGCGACACTCGACTTGTCGAGGAGGTTTGCGCATGGACCAAAAAAATTCGATTTCACCCCGACATCTCTATGCACGGCTCGGCTCCGAAACGGCGCCGATCATCGTCGACGTGCGGCGCGACGCCGATTTTGCAGCTGCGGCGACACTCGTGGCCGGCGCATTTCATCGTTCTCCGGAAAGGATCGAGGCTTGGCGATCCGATCTCGCCGATGGCCGCGAGGTTGTGGCGTATTGCATGCACGGCGGCGAGACGAGCCAGGGCGTGACTGAGGCGCTGCGCCGCGCGGGCGTAAAGGCGCATTTCCTGGAAGGCGGCATCGCTGCCTGGATCGAGCAGGGGCTGCCGACGCAACGCAAGATCGGATCCAGTCCCAGTAAATGGGTGACGCGAGAGCGTCCCAAGATCGACCGCATCGCCTGCCCCTGGCTGATCCGGCGTTTCATCGATCCCAACGCCGAATTCATCTATGTCCCGAAGGATCAGGTGCTGGCCGTTGCCAAGCAGACGGGCGCTGTTCCCTACGACATCGACGGGGTGGAATTCACGCATGAAGGCGAGCGCTGCTCGTTCGACACCATCCTGCGCATCTATGAGATCAAAGATCGCCCGCTCGACCATCTCGCAACCATCGTCCGCGGCGCCGACACCTCGCGGCACGATCTGAGTCCGCAATGCGGCGGTCTGTTCGCGATCTCGCTCGGGCTCTCGGCCAATTTTGCCGACGACCACGAGATGCTCAGGCACGGCATGGTCATGTACGACGCGCTCTATACCTGGTGCCGCAGTCTGCAGGGTGAGACCCACAACTGGCCCGCCCGGGTCGTAGGCGCCTGAAGCCGTTGCAGCAAGTGAACTCGCTGGCAGCGCGGCTGATTGACCGGCGAGCCATCGCAATTATGGAGCATCGACAACAAGGAGAACAAAGCAATGCGAAGCCTTTCTTGGATAATGATTTCGATCCTGGCCGTCTTGTCTGCCTCGGCCGCAAGCGCACAGGAAACCGACTGGCAAAAGGTCGATGACGCCTTGGGCAGAAAAGCCGCGGTGACCGGTGACGTGCACCGATACGGCTTTCCGCGCAGTGATCTTGTCGTGGCTTTGGACGGCGTCGCTATCAAGCCGGCTTTGGCGCTAGGCGGCTGGATCGCATTCAAGCCGATGCACGGACAAGCCATGGTGATGGGCGATCTCGTGCTGCTGGAGACGGAGATCAACCCGGTCATGCTCAAGCTGATGGAAGGCGGCCTCGAGATCACTGCCGTGCACAATCATCTGCTGCGCGCCAACCCCGCCACTTTCTACATGCATGTCGGCGGCCATGGTGATCCGGTCAAGATGGCCGCTGCGATCCACGACGCGCTGGGCGCCAGCAAGACTCCATTTGTCGCGCCGGCTCCGGCGTCGCCGCCGCCGGCGATCGAGCTGGATACGGCGCAGCTCGACCAGATCATCGGCGTCAAGGGACAGGCCAATGGCGGTGTCTACCAGTTCGCCGTCGCCCGTCGCGATCCGGTTTCGGAAGGCGGGGTGCAGTTGACGCCGGGCGGACCCCTGGGGCTCGCCACCGGGATCAACTTCCAGCCGACCGGTGCCGGCAAGGCCGCGATAACGGGCGATTTCGTTCTGATCGCCGATGAAGTGAACCCCGTCATCAAGGCGCTGCGTGAGAACGGCATCGAGGTAACCGCGCTTCACAGCCATATGCTCGACGAACAGCCGCGGCTGTACTTCATGCATTTCTGGGCCAATGATGACGCCGTGAAGCTGGCGAAGGGCTTGCGCGCCGCGCTCGACAAAACCGCGAGCACGAAGAGCTGAGGAAGGTGTTCTTCTACCGATTTGCGGCAGGGGTGCCACATGACGACATCGACGGTGACGCCGCACGGGAACATGGGCGAACTCGTCCGCTATTTCCTGCGGCTCGGCTTTCTCGGCTTTGGCGGTCCGGTGGCGCTGGTGGGCCAGATGGAGCGCGAACTGGTCAACGATCGCAAGTGGCTCACGAAAGAACAAATGCGGGAGGCGATTGCGATCTGCCAGTCGCTTCCCGGGCCGCTCGCGATCCAGGTCGGCATCTACATCGCCTGGCTGCGCTGCGGATTCTGGGGCGCATGGGCCGGTGGATGGGCATTCATCCTGCCGAATTTCCTCATCGTGGCGGCGCTCGG
>Ga0306925_10000666_pt1 | contig 25821 bp, 24 predicted proteins | sample flu12Cox44000176_FD_203755 | JGI IMG/M metagenome (GOLD analysis project Ga0306925, IMG submission 203755) | Lab enrichment of tropical soil microbial communities from Luquillo Experimental Forest, Puerto Rico - flux8day.12C.oxic.44.000.176 (v2)... | ecosystem: Environmental > Terrestrial >... | reverse complement strand
GTGGATTCGTTTTGCGCTCCCTGCAATGGTTGAGGCCGGGACGGCTTCAGACTCACCGGCGGGCTCGCTAAGCCCAATGCGGTGCTAGAACAAATCTGGAATAAATGCTGAGATCGGTGTTGGCGGATTCGCATACTTCGGCAAATTGCCATCTGAGGAACTTTTTCCCGCGCATCGACGCAGACAACCCCTCACACACGACCTAACGCAATCATCATTTGACTGTTTTCCAACGCGACGCCCGAGCGCCAGGGGCCGGACGCGTTACCGAACGTTATCCGTCGCATTGGCCGATTTTCCAAAAAACTTCGCATGGACCAAGGGGATAGCCACCACATCGCACACGCAAAAACACTTTTGGTGAACTTCTGCGGAACGGTTAAACGCGGATCGATCCGGGCAGAATCGGTTTAATGACTACGGGTCAAGGCGCGGCGGGAAATTTACCCTCAAATGATCTAGCCAACTGGAAAATCGGATGAATAGGTCCAGTCGGGATGCCAATTGCGGACGAAAATTATTTATTTATCCAGCCGGTGCACAGACGGAGCCAAGATGCCATTGAGTGCTTCTCATGAAGGGTCTGCAAATTCAGAGAAAATAACGCCACAAGCGGATATGGGGAATATTTATTTCCAAAAAATCCAAATATCCGGACCAGCGATGAATTTCGTCCTCGAAAAGTGGCGCGAGTATCAGCCGCCCTTCCCGCAAAAGCTCCGGCAGCTTGGCGATGTTCACCGCGATCCGCCGCGCCTCGTCTTTGGTGAGCAGCTTTGCCGCCGATTCGCCTGGCCCGGCTCATCCTCGAAATAGAACGTCGGGAGTACCAAGTACGTTAACCATATCAGTTAATTAACTATCAAGAATCGCGTTCTGGTCCAATGAACGACACGCGCCCGCACCACGATGGGATCATCAGGTGTGAACGGAGGTTGCTGTCATGAATATGACCAGAGGTTTTTCGGCGTTGTTTGCGGCTGCTATCTTCGGGCTTCCGGCGACGGCATCGGCGCAATGGGCACCGTCGCCTACCGTCATCATCATTAGTTCGTCGCCGGGCTTCGGCTACGGAGGCTGGGGTCCAGGCGTGGCTCCCACGGCCTGGGGTGGGGGTTGTGGTTGGGGCGGCGGTTGTGGTGCGGGTTGGGGCGGCGGTTGCGGTGGCGGTTGTGGTCTTGGGCTAGGTGCCGGGGCCGTCGTCGGCCCAGCGTTGGGCCCCACTCCTTATTACGGCGGCTACGGTTATGACCCCGGCTACGGTTACGACTCCGGCTACGGCTACGGTTACGACTCCGGCTACGGTTATGACTCCGGCTACGGTTATCCGTCTTACTCCGCCTATGGCCACAACAGACGATACGCCTCTGGGCCGTATTCGCGCTATCGCCATTATTATGCGTCAGCACGGCCCGCGCATTATGCGAATTGGGCGCGCCGGTAAGGAAGTGAAAGCGGTGGCCAGCTAGGGCTTGCGCGCAGCTTCGCCACGTTGGCCGCAATCCGCCGCGCTTCGTCGCGCATGATGAATCCACTGTGACGCAGGTTACATGCCAAACTTGCGAACTGAGCTAGCGGGCATTCTCGGAGGGTAGAGGGTGAGTTGAATGCAGAGGCAGTGCCATGGGCAAGGTCACTTTGTTCGCCGCCGCCGTCGCTCTCTTGGTTCTGATTGGTGTTGACGGGTGGCTTTGCATCAGAACATTGCCCCCGGCTGCGCTGGCTGGCTCGACCTACAATCGATTAATCATCGCTACGAGCGCGAAGGCTTCACCTATTTCGCACTATAATTACTACTTGTTCGATTGAATGACGAAAGCCTTAATCTTTGCGCAAAAGCTCCGGCAGCTTGGCGATGTTCGCCGCAATCCGCCGCGCCTTAGGGCATCTGAGGAGAGAACTTTCCTGGCCCACCAATGAGATCGTTGCGCCTATACTTTGGTTGGCGTGTTTTCATAGCATCCACATGCTTTAATCGCTTCTAGAATGGTCCTTTGTGAGGATGTGGGGCCATTCCAGTCCTCAAAAACTAAGGCCGTCAAAGCGGCCTTTTTTCTTGGCGCGGACGCCGCGGGCGTGGCCTCTTTTGAAACAGTCGCAATCACGACTTTCGTCCGAACCGCCGTTTATGCTGCCTCGATTTCCACGGTGTCGATATGCGACACGCCACAAGCTCGGCATTCAAAGACATACTGGATATAAAGATCACGAAATCGCGACGCTCGAGCGAGACACATAATTCGAGCGCAGCTTGGGCAACGCGGCGGCCTTGGCGTGTATTTCTCAGAGTGTTCGTTGCGCATGGCAGACAGCGGTCCTTAAACCGCAAATGTCCCCCGACACCTGATGAGCCGGGGTTTATCTGATACGCGTCGATAAAAGCTTGCGAGTTTAGGACAACCGGCTGTTTTGCTGTGCCACTAAACCAAAGCGAATTGATCTTCGGCTTAAGTAGTAAACAAACAATTTTTGGTATGGGCGGCTGCCGCGCCAATGTCCTCGACAGTCCAAGGCGGCGGGAAGCGACGTGCCGTCATTGTTAGACGCCCATCACCTTACCGGTCGCGTTGTTTGGCGACCTGTGCTCCGTCCACTACGACGGTCACTGAACTCGTGCATGGCCCCACTGGTTTGCAAACGCGGCTCGCAAACGCTCGAAACCGAACTCGAATGGACTGTACCTCACGCGGGAGTGGAAACGGGACCGGCGCGGCGGCCCGTGGTGATAGCGACGTGCGTCGGCGTCGCCGCGAGCGTGCTTACCTGGTTGGTGCTGAACATCGTCTGGTGCATTGGCAGTAGCAACGGCGAGCGCCTGTTCCGGCGGCGCGGCTTCTTCCTGAAACGATGCTCTGGGACGGACGGGCGGCGCCTGCTCTCCCAGAGCGTCGAAGACGCAGGCCGAGAACGCGATGACAGCGCCGACAAAAATGAACGGAATGGCCGATGCGAGCAGGCCACTAGCCCAGATCCCGACCGTTCTCATCTTCGGTCAGCGTCCCTCTCGAACGCTTTCGGATCGTTTGAAACTACACTCGCGCCAGGCAGGAATAAGGCGCCTGATAGGTAATTTTCTTGCCGTGGTTTACGATTCGTTGTGGCTGTTGACCGTGCGCTGGGCGGTCTGACCGTAAGGCCAGTCCTTCGGACCTTTGTCGTCTTTTGATACCTGCCTTTTTACACGCTTCCTCCGCATCGGATCGTGCGCGCCTTGTTGATTCCTTATGAAACCGAATGTCAGTGACCACCAATGTCTGCTTACCCCCAAAAGCGGACATTGCCGGGCGACAGCTGAATGTCCGCTTTGTGCCAGAAGCAGACATCGGACCATTTGTTGCGTTACCGGCGCAACTCGGTTTCGCGCCAGGCATCGGCGAAGGGTCTAAACACGGCCGGTTCGGGTTCGGCGTAAACCGCAGCACTGATTTGTTCTATCCTGCTGTTGAAGAAAAAATCATTAGGTATGAGTAATGCTCCGGTTCGCTCGGCAATGTGTTGCGCGCGTGCTGTCCTCAATGGTCAAGTTTTAGCTGCTGCGCAATAAATTCTTTGACCACCTCGCGGGCTTTGTCGGTCTGCGGACTGCCACACAGCGAGTCTGGCGCGCCTGCGGACACAAAAAAGGGCTGCGGAGCGATAGCTCCACAGCCCGTGATTAGCACCACTTACCGGCCTTAATGGCGGCGAGAGCGGCCTTACCGCTAAGTGGCATCCTTTGCAGATCGCCGCGCCGTTTGGCGAGTAGCTTGGCGATCCTGGCCCGTGATTTAGCTTTAGCCCGAGCCTCGATCTGCCGAAGGAGCAAAGCTCCCTCGGCATCAAGTGGCGACTTGCGGACCATCGGCTAGGCCACAGGAGCGAGTTGCGGCTTGGCCTTAGTCTTTTTGCCCTTCGGCGGCGTTGCCGTTGGCAAAGCGTCGGTCTGGGTCAGGTGGAATAAGCCTCGAACGCCCTTCTGGCCCTTGTGCACTACTCGGCCGACTTCGAGCCAGCCCTTATACGGCCTGACATCGTAGGGCACCTTTGGATCGTTCCGATCCATCAGGTGAACGTCGAAGCCCCGTCGCTTAAAGGCGGCGACGATAGCGGCGTCCTTTGACGCTAAGTCGGCAGGAGCCGCCTTAGCGCCCTTCGGCAGAAAGCCGCTGTAGCGGTAGCTCGTCTTAGCTTGAGCTGTCGCAGCCCTTGGCTGAGACAGCGCCGCAGTGAGTTGGGCGAAGCCCTGAGACATTGCCGAGGCAATCGTCATGCTGATTGCGTCGAGATCGGATTTGCTGATCGGCGACATGGTGTCGGTCCTTTCGCTGAGCCTGCCCTACGCAGACCCTTCACAAGGGTTCAGGGTCTGCTACGGGCAGCTTGGCGGTTCGGCCTTTATGCGGGGGGAGCGCGGTCGCGCTAACTGGGTCCGGCACAAGGCGGCACGCTCGCCTAATCGCGGATGGATGGACGCTAAGAATTCTTTCTCTGTCTGCGGAGTCCCGTTTCACTAACTAAAAAAAATTAGCAAACAAACAGGAACGCATCTGGAACGCTATCATCCGTTCCGCATCTGTTACTGCTCGACTCAATATAAGACTCGTACAGCGACGTTTGCTTTGGGGGTGTCTAAGTACCTCCTCGGCAAAATAACGCATGGGCGAGTCTACGGGGCGGGAACGCGGGGCATAAAAAAGCCCCGGCGTGAACCGGGGCTGCGGCCAGCTCGTTTCCCACTCAGTTTCGCGAGTTGCTTATCTTTGGAATCCAGACAATTCGGCTACTGCCGACATTTTAGAGGACTTGCGCAAGGCGGCACCGCTATTTCACATGACCATTGTTTCGCTCGCGGCGCGGACCGTGGTGGATTTCGACCGGGTCTTTGCTCAGATGTCGTCCGACCCTCCCGACGCTGTGCTGATGACAAGCGATCCAGCGCATCAGGGACACATGCCGGCGATTATCGACTTTCTCTTGAATAACCGCATCCCGGGATTGTTTCAGACCCGTGAGCACGTCGTTGCCGGCGGCCTAATGTCCTACGGTGTGAGCTTTTCAGATTTGTTTCGCATGGGCGCGCTCTATACCGATAAGATTCTGCGCGGCACCAATCCCGGAGACCTACCCATTGCGCAGCCGGTCACCTTTGAGTTCGTTATCAATCTGAAAACTGCAAAAGCCATCGGCCTTGAGATTCCTGCGACGATCATCGCCCGTGCCGACGAGGTGATCGAATGAGGTGATGGGATGTCTGCTTTTGGCACAAAGCGGACATTGCCACCGTGCTGAACGATGTCCGCTTTCGGGGGTAAAGCTGACAATGGTCGGACGCGCTCCAATGCCCGCTTCTGACCCAAAGCGGACATGGGAACCGGCGCCGAATTGTCGGGACCGAGACCTCTCATAATTGATTTGCATCAAAGTTTTTCTGCGCCTCGTCTTGATAGGAACATGGCGAGGCATAGCGCACGCGGCGCCGCATTGTTCCAGCGATGTGTGTCTCCTCCGCTGCCACCATGTGGCGACGAGGGCTTTCGCCTTGCTGGATGGAGGCTGCAAATGCACAAGATCGCCGGCGCATTGATTCCAATATCGCTCGGACTCCTAGCCTCCCTCGGTGCTGCCTCGCAGACCCTCGCCCAGGAGGTCCCGATCGATCGGACGATGTTGCCGATTCCTCAACCAATCTATCCGCCGGTCACCGAATTGGACGCGCGCAACGTTAAGCCGCCGCCTTTCTTTGAGGTCAAGGCACCCGATGGGGCGCCGAATGTGCTGATCGTGCTGATCGACGATATGGGGTTTGGTCAATCAAGCGCGTTTGGCGGCCCGGTGCATATGCCAACCGTAGAGGCGCTGGCGAACGAGGGGCTCCGCTTCAACGAGTTTCATACGACAGCACTTTGTTCACCGACCCGCACCGCCTTGTTGACCGGCCGCAACCACCACATGAACAACATGGGCTCGATCACCGAGACCGCGACCGCGTTCCAAGGGAACACGGGCGTCAGGCCCAACAGTGTCGCCCCGCTCGCTGAAATGCTGCGCCTAAACGGCTACGCGACCGCCGCATTCGGCAAGTCGCACGAGACGCCGGTGTGGGAACTTAGCGCCTCTGGCCCGACAGATCGGTGGCCAACACGCGCCGGCTTCGACAAGTTCTACGGCTTTGTCGGCGGCGAAACGGATCAATGGTCCCCCACAGTTTGGGATGGAATGACGAAGATTCATGTCGAAGAAAAGCCCGGCTATCATTTCATGACCGACATGACGAACCAAGCCATCCAATGGGTTCGGTCGCAGAAGTCACTAACTCCGCAGAAGCCGTTCTTTATCTATTTCGCGCCTGGCGCAACGCATGCGCCGCACCATGTCTCCAAGGAGTGGATCGCAAAATACAAAGGGCAGTTTGATCAGGGTTGGGATAAGTTGCGTGAACAAACGTTGGAGCGGCAGAAACAGTTAGGAGTCGTGCCGGCCGATACCAAACTCGCGCCGAAGCCCGAAGCGATTAAGAATTGGGATACGCTGAGCGCGGATGAGAAGCGATTGTTCGCTCGTCAAATGGAAGTGTTCGCCGGATTTGGTGAATATGCCGACACCGAGATTGGACGTCTGATCGCCGCCATCAATGACCTCGGTCAGCTCGATAACACGCTTATTTTCTACATCATCGGCGACAATGGGGCGAGCGCCGAGGGTGGCATGAACGGTCTGTTCAACGAAATGACTTATTTCAACAGCGTGCCGGAGCCGATCGAGACTCAGCTCGAACATATCGACGATCTCGGCGGCCCTCTTGGCCACAATCACTATGCTGCGGGTTGGGCGGTGGCAGGCGATACGCCGTTCACCTGGACCAAGCAGGTCGCATCGAGCTATGGCGGCACGCGCAACGGCCTGGTTGTCTACTGGCCTAAGGGAGTACATGCGAAGAACGAGATTCGCACGCAGTGGCATCATGTGATCGATGTCGCGCCAACGATCCTGGAAGCCGCCGGTTTGCCGGAGCCGCGTGTTGTGAACGGGACGCCGCAGATCCCGGTCCAGGGCGTCAGCATGCTGTCCAATTTCAATGACGCGAACGCGCCTGAAAACCACCTGACCCAATATTTTGAAATGTTCGGCAACCGAGGTGTTTATTCCGAGGGGTGGCTGGCGGGCACGGTCCATAAAGCGCCCTGGGAAACCGCGGTGCGGGCGCCTCTGAAGGATGACAAGTGGGAACTGTACAATACAAAATCCGACTTCAGCCTAGCCAACGATCTGGCGTCGAAAGTTCCCGAGAAACTGCAAGAGATGCAGGCAATCTTCTTGCGGGAAGCGATAGCCAACCATGTCCTGCCAATTGACGATCGCACGTTCGAGCGGGGCAATGCGAAGTTGGCTGGCAGACCCGATCTCATGGCCGGCCGAAAATCACTGACAGTCTACGACGGCATGTTCGCAATTCCCGAGAACGCCTTCATCAACGTCAAAAACTCATCGTTCTCGATCACTGCGGACGTGGTTTCGCCGGACCAACCGGCAAATGGCGTGCTGGTGGCGCAGGGCGGCCGCTTTGGCGGATGGAGCCTTTACGTCAAGGATGGCAAGCCAACCTTTCACTACAATTTTTTGGGATTGAAGCGATTTACCGTGAGATCTGACAAACCGCTGGCGCCAGGCAAGGCGACGATTCTGTTCGATTTTGCCTATGACGGCGGCGGCCTTGGCAAGGGAGGCGTCGGCACGCTGTTCGTGAACGGTGAGAAGGTTGGACAAGGCCGTATCGAGGTCACGCAGTGCTGCGCCTTTTCAGCGACCGAAGGCGCGGATGTCGGATTGAACACAGGTACGCCGGTTTCTCCCGATTACACAGACTCTTTCAGATTCAACGGTAAGATCGAAAAGGTAACGATCGACCTGAAAGACGATAACACCAAGGCCGCCGACAAAGACGCGATTGAAAAGGCGAGCGGGGACTCGCGACTAAAGAGGGCGTTGGCGAACTAAAACGCTTTGCGGGTAGGCTTGAACAAACGCACTGCGGATGCCTACTTTTGGCACTTAGCGAACATCCGCGTCGTACTCAGCGATGTCCGCTTTGGGTGTAAAGCGGACATCGCAATTTCAGGGCGTCATGTCTGCTTTTGACCCAGAGCGGACATTCAAGTTATTCAGCCGCCACCCGCCCCGGTGCATTTCCCTGGGAGGTGATCTTGCGCCGAACGATCTCGATGTGACTGCGCAAATTATAGAGCTGGTCCGAGAAGGTTAGGGGAAAATGGATATGACTGACGGCCTCCTCAATGCGCTCGATTTCGGCTCGCGTTTCAGCCAAATGTTGGTTCACAGGCCTAGCGTCGAACGACGCTTCCAATTTCTTGAGTTGGGCATACCAATAGAAAAGACGCCGACGGGTGATCCAATTGTAGGCCCATGGCAGAAAGCGGAACATCGGGAGGCCGAGTGCTATAGCGGTGACCAGCACAGCGATCGCTCTTTGTGCATGGACGGACAACCATAGAGGTAAATGCCTCTGCATAAACGATGGGCCGTTCTTGTAAAAATCGATAGCCGCAGGGGCAACGGGATATTCTAGATCGGTGCTGTTAGGGAATTCACCGGCGCGCTGAAAGACATTTGCACCACTATGAACTTCCAACATTGTCTGCAACAAAAGCTGGACAATTTCTGGATGAAGATCACTACGTACCAATACTTTCGTGGTGGATCCAACCAGTGGCACGTCATTGGGTGGAATGTCCCGCTCAAGATCGATAATCCCTTGCGGCAATACCAGCCGAGTGAGCTCGGGGAAGATGCGGGTTAAAGCCTCCGCCGTCTGGAAACTCATAATGCGAAGGTTCGGATTGTGGAGGAGCGAATGGACGGAAGGCGAATCCGGCGCGCCGAAAATCCATACGGCATCCACCTTACCATCGTTCATTGCCTCAACTGCAGCCGATCCTATGAAAGGCAGCAACGTCGCGCTTTCAGAATTCACGCCGGCCTTGCCAAGGATTTGTTCGGCTTGAGCTCGAGTGGCGCTTCCGACTGGCCCGACGGCAACGCGTTTTCCTTTGAGCTGCGACAACCGCTCAATCGGTTCGTTCGAGGAATAAAAGAGCCAAAATGGGTTGTTGTAAACAGTTCCTAATGACAGCAATCCTGGTGCGTGTTTCCCGTTCGAGACTCCTCCGAGCACAAGGGCAATTTGAATGCCGGATTTTGGATCTTGCAGAAGGTTGACGTTCTCCACAGCCCCGGGACTCTCGCGCAACTCCAATTCGATGTTAGAACGCGCGAATATTTCCCGATATTGCTTGGCGAAATATTCGAAAGTCGTACCTTTGAAACCTGTAGCCATTACAACCTTCGACGGCGGTGCGGGAATGAAATAGATCAACGCGAGCGAGACAATGCCCAAAATGCAAAAACTCGCGGCCAATCCCTTGAATAGCTGCCGACGATTGTATCCCAGCATGAATATCTCTCCTGGGTCTCCATCTGCGCGCGGTGAAAAGGGACGGTAAAACAGCCTTTACAGACCTCACGGAAAGAGCATTTCCAATCTGGCAGTCAGACATTGTACAGACGCCGACAAGCGCGGATCAAACTTGTAATTCCCGCCGATGGCGTCTTTGCTGCTTACAAACGGGATTTCGACACCTCCCGCTGCCAGTCGAGCTAAAGACTACAATAGTTTCGGACGCACCCAAAAGAGTGCGCAATGTCCGCTATTGACCCAAAGCGGACATCGGCCGGCCGCTCAGCCACCTGCACGTAAACCCCCTCTCCGCACTGCCAGTGTGCTAGTTTACGGTGCCACGATGCCTCGTCTTGAGCCGAGGGGGCAATGAAACGGCGTAATTTCATCAAAGTAATTGCTGGATCGGCCACTGTTTGGCCGCTCGCTGCACGCGCGCAGCAGCCCGGCCAGCCCCGCCGCATCGGCTTACTCATGTTATATCCCGCGAAGGATCCTCAGGGTGAACTCCGTGCCCTGGTCTTCCAGCACGAGCTTGAGAAGGCCGGCTGGACAGTTGGTGGAAATCTTCAGATCAATTTTCACTGGGGCACGGGCGACGCCGATTGGGTGCGATCTGCTATTGCGCAGATATTGGGTCAATCACCGGACGTAATGCTGGCCAACGGAGATGCGGCGGTAAAAGCGGCACAACAGTTAACCCGAACCGTTCCCACAATCTTCATCGCTAGCGGCGATCCGGTCGGAGATGGCCTAGTACCGAGCCTCGCTCATCCCGGCGGCAACTTGACCGGCTTCGCTGTCATGGAGCCGACCTTGGGAGCGAAATTGCTTGGCATGCTCAAGCAGGTCGCGCCCCAGGTCACTCGTGTCGGCGTGCTGGTGGACCCCGACAGCGTCACCCACCAGCATATTTTTGCATTTCTAGCGGCCGCTGCTCCCAGTTTTGCAGTTGAGATCGTCAAGGCGCCGGCGCGCGAACCCGGTCAAATCGAGGCCGCGATGACACAATGGGGACAGGTCTCGAACTACGGCCTGATCGTGCCATCGGATCCTTCGACCAATGCGCAGCGCAAACTCATCATCGAGTTGGCGGCGCGTTATCGGATGCCGGCAATCTACGCCTTGCGCGCCGCTACCGCCGATGCCGGACTGATGTCCTACGGTGTCGATATTCCGGAGTTGTTTCGGCAGGCGGCACTCTATGCCGACCGCATCCTGAAAGAGGAGAAGCCCGCCGAGCTTCCAGTTCAATTGCCCACCAAATTTGAATTTGTGATCAATCTCAAGACCGCCAAAGCGCTCGGTCTCACCGTGCCGCAATCTCTAATCGCGACCGCCGACGAGGTGATCGAATGAGTCGGCGCGAGTTTGTTGCGCTTCTCGGCGGTGCCGCCGCATGGCCGCTCTCAGCGCGCGCGCAGCAACCTTCACTACCCGTGATCGCGTTTCTCAGCCCTCGATCGGCCGATGCCTCCGTGCGCGTTACAGCCGCATTCCGCAAGGGCCTCAACGAAACCGGCTACGTAGAAGGCCAAAACGTGACGGTCGAGTACCACTGGTTGGAGGGCCGATACGATCGCCTGCCAGCGCTCCTCGCTGACTTAGTCCGTCGACAAGTGGCCGTGATGGCCATCCCCGGAAGTGCCCCTGCCGTACTCGCAGCCAAAGCTGCAACAGCGACGATCCCGATCATCTTCGGCGTCGGCGAAGACCCGGTCGGGCTTGGTCTTGTTGCCAACCTCGCTCGACCCAGCGGCAACGCGACGGGTATCAATTTTTTCGTCAACGAGGTAGTGGGCAAGCGGCTGCGACTTTTGCACGACATGGTGCCCAAGGCTGTTCGCGTTGCCGTACTCCTTAATCCGTCTAATGTTGTCAGCACCGAGGCCACGTTGCACATCACGCAGGAAGTCGCCCGTGCCATCGGAGTTCAAACCGAGATCGTCAATGCCACGACGATCGGCGAAATTGATGCGGCTTTTGCCAGCTTTGCGCGCGAGCGCCCTGATGCTCTCTTCGTCGCTCCAGACGGCTTTTTCGCTGGCCGTGCCGTGCAATTTGCCACCCTGACCGCGCGTGACAAAATTCCGGCGGCTTATTCGGAGCGTGATACGGTAGCCGTTGGCGGGTTGATGAGCTACGGAGCCGACGTCGCGGACATGTATCGTCAAGTCGGCCTCTATACCGGGCGCATCCTTAAGGGCGCCAAGCCCGCGGACCTGCCCGTGCTGCAGTCGACCAAATTCGAATTCGTCATCAACCTCCAGACGGCGCGGGCGCTCGGCATCGATGTGCCGTCAGGCTTGCTCTCCATCGCCGACGAGGTGATCGAATAGGCAGCCGGTTGTTGCCATGCATGAGTCTGCTTATGGCACAAAGCGAACATCCAACTGTCGCCCGGCAATGTCCGGTGTATAGCGGACATCGTCTAGAAGATGCCGAAATGTCCGCTTTTGACCCTTCTGCGGACATCATCCGCGGCGCCCCGTGAAGAGTCTCGCGCAACATGCCCGTTAGCCCCGACAACGACACAACGTTATGTTCTCGATCCGATATCGCTCCATCCGCTCTTGCGTTTGGTATAGGGCAGGCATAGCTTTTGTTTACGGGGAAAATGCAGACTCCCCGTCAGACGGTTGCCGTCCAAGCTCTGCGCAGCACTCGCTTGTCGAGGAGATTGCGCATGAACGGACAGGCCCCCACAGTCGCAGCAGCCACATTCTCAGCACCCACATTCTCAGCACCCACAATCTCGGCAGAAGAACTCTTCGCTCGCCTTGGCAACGCCGCGGCCCCCGTCGTCGTCGATGTTCGCAAGCACGATGTCTTCGGCGCCGATGATCGGTTGATAGTCAGCGCTCTCCGTTGTGACATCGACGCCAATCCGGGCTGGCCAAGTGCCCTGCCGGCAGGCCGACCGATCGTCGTCTATTGTGCACACGGCGCCGAGGTCAGTCGGACGGCGGCGGCTAAGCTGAAACAGGCCGGAATCGATGCCGCCTATCTGGACGGCGGCATCGCGTCGTGGCGGGTGCAAAATCTACCCACCCGCAAGAAAGTCAGCACGCCGACTAACAAATGGGTCACGCGCGCGCGGCCGAAGATAGATCGCATCGCCTGTCCTTGGCTCATTCGCCGTTTCATCGATCCCACCGCTGAGTTCCTTTATGTGCCGACTGCCGAAGTGCTTGCGGTCGCCGGCAAGACCGGGGCGGTTCCTTACGACATCGAGGGCGTCCAATTCGCGCACGAGGGTGAACGTTGCTCGTTCGATACGCTGTTACGAATCTTCGGCATTCAAGACAGGGCGCTCGATCAGCTCGCAACCATCGTCCGCGGCGCGGACACCTCACGGCATGATCTGGCGCCACAGTGTGGTGGTCTCTTTGCCATTTCGTTAGGGCTTTCCGCGAATTTTCGAGACGACCACGAAATGCTCGCGCACGGAATGGTGATGTATGACGCACTCTACACGTGGTGCCGTTCGTTGCAGCACGAAACCCACAACTGGCCGGCGAAGCCAGCGGCTGCGGCGTGACCATGAGAGCCCATAGAGTAGCTATCCTCTGGCGCGGCGATCATGAGACGCGGCGGGCGGCAACGCCTTACAACAATCGCTATAGCCGCGTGTTTGAGGAACTCATTGCCCTCGGCATTGATGCCCGGCCTGTGGTCTACACCGACGACATCGCCGACGAAGCGCGCGAGCAGCTGATGGCATTTGATGGAGTGCTTGTCTGGGTTAATCCGATTCATGAAGGGCAGACCAGGGACGTGCTCGACGCTGTGCTGCGCGACGTAGCGACAAGCGGTCCGTGGGTCAGTGCGCATCCCGACTTGATCCTAAAAATGGGCGTCAAGGAGGTTTTGCATCGCACGAAACATCTTGGCTGGGGCACGGAAACCTATCTGTACCGGACAATGACGGATTTCCTTACCGACTTTCCGCCAAGGCTTCGATCGCGCGGGCCGCGCGTCCTCAAGCAGAATCGCGGAAATGCCGGTCAGGGGGTTTGGAAGGTTGAACTAATTGATGGAGCGTCTGCCGAACCGAGCCTCGTCTGCGTGCTTCATGCGCTGCGTGGCAGCGTGCCTGAAAGGTTGCCGCTCAAAGAATTTATGGCGCAGTGTGAGCCGTATTTTGCTTCCAGCGGATGCATCATCGATCAGCCCTTTCAGCCGCGCCTGCCCGAAGGGATGATCCGCTGCTACATGGGCGTCAATAAAGTCGTCGGCTTTGGGCATCAACTCATCAAGGCCCTCATCCCTCCGCCGGCCGACGGTCCTCATTCACCAGCAGCACAATCAGGTCCGCGCATCATGCACGGAGCCGATGGAGCGCCGTTTCAAGCGCTGCGGGCCAAAATGGAAACCGAGTGGACGCCGCAGATGATGGCGACTCTCGGAATCGATACGGCGTCTCTTCCCATCATCTGGGACGCCGATTTTCTCTATGGACAGCGCGCCGCGTCGGGCGAGGACAGCTACGTCTTGTGCGAAATTAATGTCAGCTCGGTGTTTGCAATTCCGGATCAAGCTCCAGCTGCGATCGCGCGCTTGACATTGGAACGCTTGGAGAAGGAGGCCGGCTTTGCAGCAGGCGAAGCGCGCCGAACACGTAATCCAACAATCGAGGGCGGCTACAGCGGAATGTCTAAAGGATGGAGGATGTAATGCGCGTGCTTACCACGTTGTTGTTGGCAGCGAGTTTGGCGGCCTCGTCGTCGGCCGTCGGCGCTCAAGATGTCGACTGGCAAAAAGTCGATAACGCCTTCGGTAGAAAACCGGCGGCGGTCGCGGGTGATGTGCATCGGTATGGATTTCCGCGCACCGACCTCAACGTGACGTTGGATGGCGTCGCGATTAAACCAGCCCTCGCGCTCGGCGGGTGGGTTGCGTTCAAGCCCATGGGCGACGAGGTCATGGTGATGGGCGATCTCGTGTTGCTCGAAACCGAGATCAATCCCGTCATGGCGAAGATGATCGCGAACGGCCTCGACATCACCGCCGTGCATAACCATTTGCTGCGCGCCAATCCATCAACCTTTTACATGCACGTCGGCGGCCACGGCGATCCAGTCAAACTGGCGGCCGCCATTCATGACGCGCTGTCGGTAAGCAAAACGCCTCTAGAACCACCCGCCCCACCTGCCCAACCTCCAGCCATTGACTTTGATATCGCGCAGCTTGACCAAATAATCGGTGCCAAGGGTCAAGCAAACGGCGGTGTCTATCAATTCGGCGTGCCGCGCCGAGATCCGGTCACGATGGATGGAATGCCGATCACACCGGCTGGTCCGATGGGTTTGGCAACCGGAATCGGTTTTCAACCGACCGGCGGTGGCAAAGCCGCTATCACCGGCGATTTCGTGATGGTGTCAAGCGAGGTCAATCCAGTCATCAAGACGCTCCGTGCCAACGGCATCGAGGTCACTGCTCTTCACAGCCACATGCTGGATGAGCAGCCGCGGCTATTCTTCATGCACTTCTGGGCCAATGACGACGCCATCAAGCTCGCCAAAGGACTGCGCGAGGCCTTGGACCAAATGGCAAATGTCAAAAACTCACTTTGAGCGACCCAATAACAGAGTGTGAAATGACACCATGACGGAACGCGGACGATGGTCTGAGCTGCTGCGCTACTTTCTTAGGCTGGGCTTGTTGGGATTTGGCGGTCCCGTCGCGCTGGTCGGGCAGATGGAACGCGAACTCGTTGCCGATCGCGGCTGGCTCAGCAAAGAACAAATGCGCGACGCAGTCGCTATCTGCCAGTCCATGCCGGGACCGCTGGCCATTCAGGTTGGAATCTATATTTCCTATTTGCGAGGCGGTTTTTGGGGAGCCTGGATTGGCGGCTGGGCCTTCATCTTTCCAAACTTCGTGATCGTTGCCGCTTTGGGGGCGTTGTACGTCTATCTCGGTGACCTCAAACCGATCACCGCCATTTTCTACGGCGTCAGCCCAGCCGTCATCGCGCTGATCCTCCATTCTTGCTACCGGCTCGCAAAGCTCGGCATGGAGGACTGGTTGCAATGGGTAATTGCGGCGGCATGCCTGGTGGTGACAGTCATCCTTCAGGCGGAGGTCGCACTCCTGTTCATTGGAGCTGGTCTCGTCGGCATCATTTATTACGGTGACGTTTTTCGGCGACGGCCCCGGCCGTTGGCACTGTGGTTTGGCGCTTTGCCGACATTGGCGCAGCTCACTCCAACCGCCTCAAACTCCACGCTGGCGAAGCTGCTGCTGTTCTTCCTCAAGGCTGGCTCACTGACTTTCGGCAGTGGGCTTGTAATCGTGCCGTTCCTTCAGCAAGGCCTCGTCGAACAATACAACTGGCTCGACGAACGCCAATTCCTAATCGCGGTCGCGGTCGGCATGATCAGTCCCGGCCCGGTGGTGATCACCGCGACATTCGTCGGCTATCTCGTCGCTGGATTTTGGGGCTCACTGGTATCGACCGTCGGCATCTTCCTGCCGTCATTCATTTTCGTGTTGGTCGTGGCGCCCATTCTGGTTCGTCATGGCAAGAACCCGAACGTGCAAGGATTTGTGCGTGGCGCCTATGCCGCTGCGATAGGTACGATACTAGGCGCGTGTTTTCTGCTTGGGAGGATCGCCATCGGCGATTGGCTGACAGCGCTGATCGGCGCCGCCTCACTTGCTGCGCTGTTTCGCTGGAAGGTGAACAATCCACTCCTGATTGCTGCGACCGCCGTTATTGGATTGATCGCATATCCCATCCTGCAACCGACGTGGGTGATGGTCAAATAGTGGTGCCGCTACAACAACGTGAGCGGGGCTTCGGCGGTCGCTCCGCACTTCAGGCTCTTCGAGCCCAAGCACCGTCTCCTTCGCAAGGAGACCGATGTTAGCTGCGCTGTCGTCTCGCTTAATCGCACTCTAAAAATCGCTGATCAGGGGACACCGCGGTCTCCCCTCAAGATGGCGTGGCCATCCAAGCGCCGTTCACTTCCTTTCGGAAGGGGAGCTGTCATGGATGGCTTTGTTCTCACACTCTTTCTGGCCGCAGCGTTTGCCGGTGGATTCGCATCCGGTCTCGCTGGCTTTGCAATGGGCTTTATAGTCTCCGGCATTTGGCTGCATATCCTAACACCGGTGCAGACAACCGCATTGATCGCTGGCTACGGGTTGTTGACCCAGGGCTATGGCGTCTGGAAGCTAAGGCATGCGCTGGCCTGGAAGAACATTGCTCCATTTATCATCGGCGGAATATTCGGTGTTCCGATCGGTACCGCGCTGCTTACCTACAGCGATCCGGCTTATCTGCGCGGCGGCGCTGGTCTGCTGCTCGTGATTTATGGCGTCTATGGCTTAATGCAGCCAACTCTCAAGCCGGTCCCCAGCAACATTGCAATCGATACTGGGATAGGGTTCGTCAATGGAGTCCTCGCTGGTCTGACCGGGCTGCCGGGCTTCATCATCACCATCTGGTGTCAGCTGCGGGGCTGGAAGAAAGACTTTCAACGCGCTGTATTTCAGCCAGTTCTACTCGCTGCCATCGCAGCAAACGTCATATCATTAGGTGCAGCGCGCGCTATCACCCCAGATATTCTACGACTCTACTTGATCGGGTTGCCGGCCATGGTAGTGGGCCTTTGGTTTGGGTTCAAACTCTATGGAAAACTCAACGAGGCGGCGTTCCGGAAAGTCATCCTATTGCTACTTGTGATCGCCGGATCGGGTTTGATCTTGCCCCACATAGTTTGAAACAAGTCGCTGTAATGCCCGCTATTGTCACTGAACAGACATCGCGAATGTGCTCAAACCTGAGACAGGATCACTTCCTAGATTTCAACGCAGCATGTACCTGTGCGCGCCGCAGACTTGTCTAATCAAACAATAGGTCGGTGGGGAACCCAACTTACTGGCGGCACACGCCATTGAAGGTGTGGCAATACCATCCGGACCGACAAAGCTGAGGACGGCCGAACGCATCTCCCGCGCGGCGGCACACGCAGATTTGTTTGACCAAACCCTCAGTGCAGGTAGGGAAATGTGCGTGGCTTAGGGAGGAGGAAGACATCCTCGCTTGAGCCGATCCAGCAGACACAAAAATCGCGGCTAGTAACACGGCAAACTTCTTCATATTTCTTCTCCGTCGGGTTCTTCATTTTAAACTAATTGAACAAGTTTGGATTGGCGAGTTTTGCATGCAAAATAATACTTATTAGCGCCTTCGTCTCCCTCCCCCTTAAAGGGGTGATCCGGCTTTGTTTGATCGCTCGGAAAAAACTTCTATTGCGCGACTTACAGATTGTGCATAATCCGGACCAGGGAGATAAAATGCCTCGTACAGACGGTTCGGTCTCAGCAAGCGTCTATGGTACTAGTTGGCGCGTTCAGCGGCGCGCTTGCAGGTCTCGTGTTAGCGAGCGTGTTGGCGAACCAGGTCTGGCTGGCCATCGTTACAGCGTTCGTGGCCGTCGCCATTGCCTTGCTGGTTCGCCGGGTCGTTTTTGGATCCCCTTTACGACTATTGATTCCGCGCCAACTCGAGCTTTGGCAGGCCCTTGTCGCCACTTTGGTCGGTGGGCTGGCGGGGCATGAGCTAGCCATTGATCTAAGGGAGCCAGCGGTGTCGCCGTTAATTGGCGCGACTTCCGGACTCATTGCCTCGATTCTGATGGCAACCTTTGTCATAACCGTGTCCTCCCGAAAGAGCTAACAGTTTCGACAGGCGTGAATTGAACGCAGGCAACACCTACATGCTTTCCTCGCTTCGGTAGTGCCGGTGATCGGCTGATAGCCGCGACATCACAAACCCATAAGAGACCTCCAGACCCTCGCTAACTGCCGTCTCGGCTCTAGATTTCTTGACCTAAATCAAGTTCAAGATTCTCGCCCACAAGTTAGAATTGGCAAACGTTAGCGCAGGAGTGATGCTGCCCTAATCTCGGCTGTCGACAAACAATAAAAACCGGTTGTTTAGGGAGCGCGACTCATTCTGCAAAAAAAAGGGGAGTAAGGTCCGATGCTGAGATCCGCTCGCAATTGCCGCTTCCTTACTGTGCCGATCGCTGTCGTGATAGGTGTTGCTATCTTGGTCTTCCCTATTGCTGGCGGCGGGGGTGGAGGCAGTGGCAGTTTTGTTCTGGCCGCTCACGCCCAATCGAACGTTCAAGAGAAGACCATCAAAGATGGAGAGAAAATCATCAAGGACGTCAAGTCGTTGATTGAACGATTACGCCATGGCGACCTGCCGGAAGGAATCGCAAAAACGAACGGAAGGATCGAGTCGACCGAGGTCGACGTGTCATCAAAATATGCCGGTCGGCTACAAAGTGTGATGGTGGACGAGGGTGATAACGTCAAAGTGGGTCAGGTGATCGCCCGCATAGATTCACCCGAATACCAAGCCCAGCTGCGAACGGCGCAAGCGAACGTCTTGGTCGCTAGAAATAACTTGGCGTCAGCTGAGGCAAAGGTCGCCCAGGCCCAAGCCGATCTGGTCTACGCGACGGCGGACCTGCAACGCGGCAAGGAGTTGGTTGAAAAGGGATGGCTGACCAAGCAAATGTACGATCAGCGTGTGGATAGATTCAGCACCGATACAGCGGCTGTAGATGCCGCGGGAAAGCAACGCGATGCGGCAAGGTCCGCGGTCGAAGCCGCGCAGGCAGAGGTTGAGCGGATCAGTTCCATCCTCACGGATCTTACGATCCTTTCGCCTCGCGACGGCCGAGTTCAATATCGGCTCCATCGCTCTGGAGAGGTCGTCAACGCGGGAGAACGTATTGTTCAGATCCTGGATCTGAAGGACGTCTACATGACGATTTACCTTCCCGCTGCGCAAGCAGGAAGGCTAACAATCGGAGACGAGGCTCGCCTGATCGTCGATCCGTACCCGGACTCGGTCATCCCGGCGAGTGTTAGCTTTGTCGCCACGGAAGCCCAGTTTACGCCGAAAACGGTCGAGACGGCCGAGGAGCGCGAAAAGCTGATCTTTCGTGTCAAGCTGCAGATCGATCCGAAGGTGCTGGCCAAATATTATTCTGAGGTGAAGACCGGAATTCGCGGCGTAGGTTTCGTCAGGACCGACCTCGCCGTTTCGTGGCCGCCAGAGCTTGCGGTGAAGCTTTCCCGTGGTGAATGATGTCGTCGCCAAGGTCGAGCACGTTTCCCATCGTTATGGGAAGACGCTTGCGCTTGACAATGTCACCTCGGATATCCCCGCCAGCCAAATGATCGGAGTGATTGGGCCGGACGCCGCCGGCAAGTCCACGCTGCTCGGTCTCATCGCCGGTGTTCGCATAATTCAGGAAGGCCGCGTCATTGTGCTCGGCGGCAATATGGCAGACCAAGCATACCGGAGCTCCCAAATTGGCCGGATTGCCTACATGCCCCAGGGCCTTGGCAGCAACCTCTATCCGACGCTCAGTGTCTTTGAAAATATCGACTTCCACGGGCGCTTATTCGGTCTGTCGCACGTTGAGCGCCAACGCCATATGAACGAGCTGCTCAAGGCGACAAGCCTTGACCCCTTCCACGACCGCCCGGCTGGCAAGCTCTCTGGCGGCATGAAACAGAAGCTCAGCCTATGCTGTGCCCTGATCCATGATCCCGACCTCCTGATCCTTGACGAGCCCACCACGGGTGTCGATCCGCTTTCCCGCAGGCAGTTCTGGGACCTGATCGGCAACATGCGTGCGCGCCGTCCTGGCATGAGCGTGATCGTCTCGACCGCTTACATGGACGAGGCGCAGCAATTCAACTGGCTGTGCGCCATGTATGGCGGCAGGGTCATTGCGAGCGGGAAAACATCCGAAATCTTGCAAAAGACCGGAGAGAAAACCCTTGAGGCGGCCTTCATCGATCTGTTGCCAGAAGAAAAGCGCGCAGAGCACAAGGAGGTCGTCGTACGACCACGGACCTCCGATGACTCCGGGGTACCAGCCATCGAGGCCAACGGGCTTACTAAACGGTTCGGCAATTTCACCGCGGTGGACCATGTGAGTTTCCGCATTTCCCGCGGCGAGATCTTTGGCTTCCTAGGCTCCAACGGCAGCGGCAAGTCTACCACAATGAAAATGCTGACAGGTCTTCTGGTTCCAACGGAAGGGACATCGAAACTGTTCGGCAAACCCATGGAAGCCGACGACATGCAGGCTCGTCTCAACGTCGGATATATGTCACAGGCGTTCTCGCTCTATACCGAACTCACGGTCCGACAAAATCTCGAACTGCATGCCCATCTCTATCATCTGCCCGCAAACGAGATTAACGGCCGAGTCGAGGAGCTGCTTGGGCAGTATCACCTGAAGGATGTCGCCGATGTGTCTCCCCCAGACTTGCCGCTTGGCGTAAAGCAGAGGCTCCAACTTGCCGTCGCTGTTTTGCATCACCCGGCTATGCTCATTCTCGATGAACCGACCTCGGGGGTGGATCCGGTGGAACGGGATGAGTTTTGGCGCACGCTCATCCATCTGTCGCGCGACGATGGCGTCACGATATTCATCTCCACCCATTTCATGAACGAGGCCGAGCGCTGCGACCGTATCTCGCTAATGCATGCCGGCAAGGTTTTGGCAGCCGGACCACCGGCCGATCTGGTGCGCCAGCGGGGGTGTGCCACTCTGGAAGACGCCTTCATTTCATATCTGGAAGAGGCGAGCGGTATCAAGCTCAGCGATAAGCCTACCGCGCCTGCGCAAGAAGTCACCATCCAGTCAGTGGCAAAGCCGCATGAGAGCATGCGGCACTTCGATCTCGGCCGCCTATGGGCTTATACGCGGCGCGAAGCGACGGAGCTTATTCGCGATCACATCCGCCTGTTCTTTGCCATTCTGGTGGGTCCAATCGTGATGATCGTTATCGCCTATGGCGTCTCGCTCGACGTTGAAAATGTGCGTTTTGCCGCTTTCGATCAGGACCGGACGAAAGAGAGCCGGGATGTAATTGACGCGTTTTCATCGAATCCACGATGGTTCGTCGAAATACCGCCGCCAATCAGCTCCAGCGATGAGCTCGATTACAGGTTCCGCAGCAGCGATATCGCTGTAGCCATAGAGATTCCGCCCACCTACGGCCGCGACCTTATGGCGGGCCGTTCTCCAGAGATCGGGGTGTGGATTGATGGCGCCATGCCTTTCCGCGGCGAAACACTGAGGCGCTATGTTCAGACTCTTGTCGCCGCAAATCTCCTCTGGCCAGAACCCTCGGATACCGGCGTTGAAAACCCTGTCAATTTTGAGATCCGCTTACGATACAATCAGTCGTTTGAGAGCATCGTTGCTGAAGTGCCGAACACAATCATGCTCTTGCTGATATTGATTCCAGCCGTCATGGCGACCGTTGGGGTCGTTAAAGAGAAAGAGACCGGATCGATCGCCAACTTTTATTCGACGCCGATCACAAAGTTCGAGTTCCTGTTGGGTAAGCAATTGCCCTACATCGGAGCGGCAATGATCAGTTATGTGATCATGATTCTGCTCTCGGTGTTCCTTTTCCAGGTGCCGGTGAAGGGTTCCTTTTTGGCGCTCACGCTTGGCACTCTGCTTTATGTGGGAGCAGCGACAGGCTTTGGGCAACTTATTTCGACCTTCACGAAGACGCAAGTTGCTGCGGTGTTTGCCACCACCGTGCTCGCAATGATACCGGCTGCAAACTTCTCGGGCGTATTGGTGCCCGTGTCTTCTCTTGGCGGCCTCGCGCGCGTGGCTGGCCTGTCCTTCCCACCGGCTTGGTATCAGGTACTTAGCATCGGCACCTTCACGAAGGGGCTGGGCTTCGGGGACCTTAGGCTCAATCTGGCCGTACTCGCTGCCTTTTTCGTAGCCTACCTCGTCGCAGCGGTACTGATCCTGCAAAAGCAGGAGCGCTGACATGCCGTCCAGCCCCCAGGCGGTGCAGAAGCTGACCCTCAAAAAGGGGCTGCTCACTCGATTTGAGAATATCTATTATTTGACAGTAAAGGAGCTGAGAAGTATCCGCGCCGACTACGTGGTGCTGATCTTGGTAGCCTATGTTTTCACGGTCGCCGTCTATATCGTCGCCACCGGCGTCTCGACTGAACCACAGAATTTGACGGTTGGCGTTGTTGACGAGGACCAATCTAACCTTTCCCGGCAATTTCTGGACGTGTTGAACCGGCCGCCGCTGTTCAAGCGAGCCGTTCTCATCAATGCGAACGAGATTGATCCCGTCATGAACGCCGGACGGATGATTTTCGTCCTCGAAATACCGACCCGTTTCGAAGAGGATCTGGTCGCAGGACGAAAGGTTTCCCTGCAACTGAATGTTGACGCGACCGCGATGGCGCCGGCCGGGAACGGCGGTATCTACATCCAGACCATTATCATGCAGGAAATCGCCAATTTCCTGGCCGGGCTTCAAGTGCCGCTGCCCTCCCAGGCCAACATCGTAATACGCAGTAAGTTCAACCCGGAATTTTATTCGGCCTGGTTCTCATCAGTCATGCAGGTCGTCTCCAATATCACAATGCTCGCGGTGATCCTGACCGGAGCTGCGCTCATTCGCGAGCGCGAGCGTGGCACGGTCGAGCATCTTCTGGTCATGCCGGTCGTGCCGCCAGAGATCATGTGGTCGAAGATTATTGCCAACACTCTCGTCATTCTGATTGCTGCTGAATTGTCACTCTTATTTGTGGTCCAATGGTTCCTTGCGGTTCCTATTGCCGGGTCAATTACCCTCTTTTTCTTCGGAGCCACGGTCTACGCCGTCGCGGTTGCGACACTTGGCATCCTGTTGGCTACCATGACGAACACCATGGGGCAGTTCGGCGGTCTCGTGGCGCCTATCCTCCTCATCGACCAGCTTCTATCGGGCGGCGTCACGCCGATGGAAAGCGAGCCTGTATGGCTTCAGTATCTGATGCGAACGATCAGCGCGACGCCGCATTTCGTGGACTTTTCTAAGGCCATCCTCTATCGCGGCGCCGATTTTCCCATCGTCTGGCCGCAGCTCGCTGCAATGGCGGCGATTGGCAGTGTTTATTTCATCTTCTCGCTGCACCGTTTCCGCCGCGTGATCTTTGGAGACTAAACTGAGTGCCGATCCTGCCCGACCGTCGAGAAGCGCACATGTTGCAACGCAATCGGCTAAGCAAGGCATAGAGAGGCAGTGAGGATGGACTATCGCAAGACGCTTGTGGTCAAGCCCGGCACCAAAGTGCGGCTGTCGAAAATCGACGCGTCCTTCACTGGGCGGCATGAGAACCATGAGAAAGCTCAACCGGATATCCAGAAGCATGTCGAACGAATGGCAAAGCTGCAGTACCTGATTTACGCCGGCGGCGACCGATCGTTGCTTGTCGTATTGCAGGCGCTGGACGCTGCCGGAAAGGACGGCGTCATCCGGCATTTGTTCACCGGAATGAATCCGCAAGGAACATCTGTCTTTGGATTTAAGCAACCGAGTCGGGAGGAAGCCGCTCACGATTTCCTCTGGCGTGCCCACTGGCGTACGCCAGCCAAAGGTGAAGTGGTGGTCTTTAATAGATCACACTACGAGGATGTATTGGTGGTACGGGTGCACAAGCTCGTGGCAGATTCAGTGTGGTCGAAACGCTACGGCCTAATCAATGATTTCGAAAAAATGTTGTCGTCAAACGGTACTACCGTACTGAAATTCTTTCTTCACATCAGCCCACAAGAGCAGCTATCGCGGTTTGAGCAACGGCTCGAGGACCCTTCACGCCAATGGAAGATCAGTGAAAGCGACTACTCCGAGCGCGAGCTATGGCCGCAGTACATGGAAGCATACGAAGACACTCTGGCGTTGACGAGCACGAAACACGCACCGTGGTATATCATCCCGTCGAATCACAAGTGGTTCCGTAATCTCGCGGTCTCACAAATCGTTGCGGATACAATGAGCGAGATGAACCTGAAGCTGCCGCCAACGCGCGTAGACATTAAGGACATTCGTCGCAAATATCACTCAGCCAAAAAGGAAGAAGAGGCTCACGGTAAGCACCGGGCGCATTCTTGGCGGCCTGGTTCGTGAACAACAGTGAAGCTGAATTGGCCCATCTGAGAGAACGACTGTCAAATTTTCTGTGATGCACAAAGCGGACATCCTAGTTGTGCCCTGCACTGTCCGCTTCTGTGGTGTCGTGAAATGTCCTGACCCAAAGCGGACATTGGGATGTGCAACGGATTCGCCGGCAGTAAGAAGCAACATCTGCTTCCCCGGCTTCTTTTTTTAACACTCGTGATGGAACGAATTGCCACTTGGCGCGTTTCGGCGTCGCATAAACCTAACATGGTGAGTCATCGTAGCCTCCATCACTCGATAACCCCGACAAATCCGTTGGCTTTGTAAGAAATAAAGCCCACCACCGCGCAAACGCGTAGCGCGGTATCCTGATGGAACCCCATGGTGACCGCTCGACCGAGGCCGAAGGAGATTTCCCATGGCCCACACACAAGCTGAAACTCGACTTCCGCTCGCAGGAGGCATGCTGCTGAGTTCCCTTGCGGACAACTGGTGGCTACTACTGTTGCGCGGACTTTCCGCCATTGCCTTCGGAATTCTGGCTTTCTTCTGGCCGGGCCTCACTTTATTGACGCTGATCTTGCTTTGGGGCGTGTATGCGCTCTGCGATGGCGTGTTTGCACTCGGGGCAGCGATATTCGCCAAGGGCGGTGACATGGGCCCACGCTGGTGGCTCGCGCTAGCTGGCATCGTCAGTATTTTCGCAGGCGCAGTGACGTTCCTTTACCCCGGCATGACGGCCCTAGTTTTGCTGATGTTTATCGCCGCTTGGGCGATCATTATCGGCCTGCTGCAGATCTGGGGTGCGATTGAATGGCGCAAGGTATTGGATGATGCATGGTTGCTCGCTCTGAACGGAGTGCTTGCAGTGGCCTTCGGCGCTATTCTGTTTGCTTGGCCAGGCTCGGGAGCGGTAGCGTTGGTCTGGATGATCGGTTGGTTCGCTCTGGTGTTCGGCTGCCTCAATGTTGCGCTCTCGTTTCGACTGAAAAAGTTCAAACGGCCAGCCTAACCCGGTCTTAGCCCTTCGTCAGATGGTGGATCGGCAAGCGCGGCATGTTATCCACGACTACGCGCTACAATGCTAAAACTTCTGTGATTGCAATGTCTCAGGCCTGCTGCTGGAGGCGCAAGGTACGGTATAGGTACGCCCGCACGTTTAGGCGCGGTTCTTCGCCCCGCGCCCAGAGAAATAAACTCCACGCCCTTCGCCTCCAACACAGCAACGACGCGGCGCTCTGTGGATAACGTCCAAAAATTGTCGTCTGGGCTTGACCGCGCCCAATGCAGGCATACGCTTTGAATTGTCCATCGGCACTATCGTGCGTTCCAGCGCGGTCGTTGTGGGGCAACGCTTCGAAAGGGGCGTTCCATGATGAGGCCAAGCACGA
>Ga0306925_10000662_pt1 | contig 25933 bp, 20 predicted proteins | sample flu12Cox44000176_FD_203755 | JGI IMG/M metagenome (GOLD analysis project Ga0306925, IMG submission 203755) | Lab enrichment of tropical soil microbial communities from Luquillo Experimental Forest, Puerto Rico - flux8day.12C.oxic.44.000.176 (v2)... | ecosystem: Environmental > Terrestrial >... | reverse complement strand
CCCGCGACCACTTCGTGCAGGAACACCACCTCGGCCTGCCACTCCTTGACCCGCATGGTGGCGTTGAACAGGCGTCCAAGCCTCGCCGCCAGCGCGGTCAATTCGTGAAAATGGGTCGCGAACAGCGCGCGACATCGATTGGTCTCATGCAGATGCTCGATGGTCGCCCACGCAATCGAGAGACCGTCGAAAGTCGCCGTGCCGCGGCCGATCTCGTCGAGAATGACGAGCGAGCGCCTGCCCGCCTGATTGAGGATCGCGGCGGTCTCCACCATCTCGACCATGAAGGTCGAGCGTCCGCGGGCGATATCGTCGGCCGCTCCGACGCGCGAGAACAGCCGGTCGACGGCGCCGATTTTCGCGCGGCGCGCCGGCACGAAGCTTCCCATCTGCGCGAGAATGGCGATCAGCGCGTTCTGCCGCAGATAGGTTGATTTTCCGGCCATGTTGGGCCCGGTAAGCAGGCAGATGCGGCCTTCGCCGTCGGCGGCGGGCGGTGACAGATCGCAATCGTTTGCGACAAAGGGGCCGCCCTCGCCGGCAAGCATCTGCTCCACCACCGGATGGCGGCCGGCCGCGATGTTGAAATCGAGCGAATCATCGACTTGCGGCCGCGCGTATTGTCGCTCGACGGCGATCTCGGCCAAGGCGCCGGTCACGTCGAGGACGGCAAGCGCATCCGCCGCCGCCTTGATGGCAGGAGCTGCGGTTGTGACGGCTGCGGCGAGCTCATCGAACGTCGCAAGCTCGATGCCGAGCGCGCGTTCGGCCGCGCTCGCAATCTTGGCTTCGAGCTCGCCCAGCTCGGTGGTCGTAAAGCGCACCTGTCCGGCGAGCGTCTGACGATGGATGAAGGTCGCGTTGAGCGGGGCCGCCAGCAATCTGTCGCCATGCTGTGCGGTCACCTCGACGAAATAGCCAAGCACGTTGTTGTGCCGGACCTTGAGCGCGCGCACCGCGGTCATCTCGGCATAGCGCGCCTGCAGCGCCGCGATGACGCGGCGCGACTCATCGCGCAGCGCGCGCGCCTCGTCGAGCGCCGCGTGGTAGCCTGCGCGCACGAAACCGCCGTCGCGCTTGAGGTAGGGCAGCTCGTCGGCGAGCGCCGCTGCAAGCCTGGCAGCGAGCGCAGGATCGGGGCCGCGCAGCGCGTTTGCCGCCTGCGCCAGCTCGCCTGGGAGGTGCGCGGCCTGCTCCAGGTCGGCCGCGAGCGCCACCGCCGCCAGGATGCCTTCGCGGACGCCGGCAAGATCGCGCGGGCCGCCGCGGCCGACGACGAGCCGCGCCAGCGCGCGCGCAAGATCAGGCGCAGCTTTGAGCCGGGCGCGCAGATCGCTGCGCGCCGCGGCATCGCTGACAAAGAATTCAACCGCGTCGTGGCGGCGCGCAATCGCCTGCGGGTCGGTGAGCGGCGCGGCCAGCCGCTGCGCCAGCAGGCGCGAGCCGGCGGCGGTCACGCTGCGGTCGATCGCGGCGAGCAGCGTCCCGCGCCGCTCGCCGGAGAGCGTGCGCACCAGCTCGAGGTTGCTGCGCGTGGCCGGATCGATCAGCAGCGTGGTGCCCTGCCGCTCGCGCACGGGGGGCGAAAGCGGCGGCCGTCCCTGGATTTGCGTGCGCTCGACGTAGCTCACGCATGCCGCCGCGGCCGTGAGCTCGAGCCGCGAGAGCGCGCCGAATCCGTCCGTGGTGGAGAGGCCGAAATAGGCGGCAAGGCGGCGCTCGGCATTCGCGCCATCGAACACGTCGCGCGCAAGCGGCGTCACCGCCGGCAGCGCGCGCAGATAGGGCGCGAGCTCGGCATCGCCGTAGAGCGCATCGGACACGATGATCTCGCTGGGATCGAGCCGCGCGATCTCGCCGGCAAGGCCGGAGCGGCTGCACGCGGCCAGGCGGAATTCCCCGGTCGAGATGTCGATCCAGGCCAGCGCCAGCCGGCTCTCCTCCGCGCCGGAGCCGCGGGCGCGGGCAATGGCCAGGAGATAGTTGTTGCGTCTTGGATCGAGCAGCGTGTCCTCGGTCAGCGTTCCCGGCGTGACCAGGCGGATGACGTCGCGGCGGACCACGCTCTTGTTGCCGCGCCGTCGCGCTTCCGCCGGATCCTCGATCTGCTCGCAGACGGCAACGCGGTGGCCGGCCGCGATCAGACGGTGGAGGTATTCGTCGGCCCGATGGACCGGCACCCCGCACATCGGGATGTCGCGGCCGAGATGCTTGCCGCGCTTGGTGAGCACAATGCCGAGCGTGCGCGCCGCGACTTCGGCGTCCTCGAAGAACAGCTCGTAGAAGTCGCCCATCCGGTAGAACAGCAGGCAGTCCGGATTGGCTGCCTTGATCTCGATATATTGCTCCATGACGGGCGTCGGCCGGCCGGCGCTCTCGGCCGGTGAAGCCTGCTCCAAACCCGTTGGCTTCATGGGATGGATGGCATCCATCATGACGCGACGCTAGCAGACGGCGCGGCTCAATTCATGGCCGCCGCAAGAGATAGCCACAGCCCGCGATGCGACCCCGGCCAGGCATCCCTCTTCCTTCGATAAACGGCAAACGGTAACTTTCACCGGCCAGCAAAGGGGGGATGGGCATGATCCACGTTATCGCACTCATCACGGCCAAGCCCGGGCAACGCGACACGGTGCTCGAAGCATTCCGTGGCAACGTTGCAGCCGTGCGCGCGGAGGAGGGCTGCATCGAATACGGAGCCGCGGTCGATGCCGAGGGTGTCGAGGGTTTCCAGACCAGGTTTGGCCCCGACACTTTCGTCGTGATCGAGAAATGGGCGAGCGTTGACGCGCTCAAGGCGCATGCAGCCGCGCCGCACATGGCGGCCTATGCGGCAAGGACCAGGCCACTGATCGCGAGTCGCGTCATCCACGTGCTCTCGCCGACTTGAGGCGGCGCCCGGCCGCATGTTTCATACGCACTGGCGCAGCAGGAGAAAGGCGACGAATACCAACGCGTAAAACGTCCCTGTCGCCCACAGCGCGTAGCGAAAGCGAATGCCCTTGCTGGCGCGAATGAAGGATAATTTCAGGACCTCCGCCGTGAGCTCGGCTTCGAGCGAGAGGTCGTTGAGCTGATCGGCATAGGTGGTGCTGACCGCCATCGGATCGGCAACAAAAAACAAGTTCTTCACGCGTTTGTTCTTGATCAGGCCCTTGAGCGGAGCGATCGGCCAGAGCACGTATCCATAGAGCATGATGGTGCAGAGGAACGCGAGCAGCAGAACCGCGACGATGGGCCGTGCCGCGACATTGCCGCAGGTTGCGTTGAGGATTGACCACAACGGGGTCATGGAAAAGACGAAGGCGGCGAGCGCAATCTGCGACTTGGTATCGTAGGCGCGGATATTGGCTTCGGCAAAGACGACCGCGTGATTGAGGAACTCGATCCGCTCCCGGCGCGAGGCCGCGGGAGCCGTGCGCTCCTCCTCGATGGGTCGGGCGGAAATCGGCTCGCTTGACATCGCCATGCTGCGGCGCCGCCTTACGCTGTTTCCGGCAGCAGCGCGCACACATTGAAGACCCGTACCGGCCGATGAATGCCCTTGAGCGTCACCTCGCCGGTAGGCTCCGTGCTGGTGCTTGCCTCGATGGCGGCAAGGACCTTGCCCTCGATGAGGATCTGTCCGTCCTTGGCGTCCGAGCACAGCCGCGCCGCCAGATTGACCACGGTGCCGACCGCCCCATAGTCGAATCGGCCCTCGAAGCCGATCCGACCGAGGGTGGCGTATCCGTGCGCAATACCCACGCCGAAACCGAGCTCGTGACCGAGCTTGCGCCACTTGGTGAGGAGTTCGCCCACGCGCTCCCTCATTTCGACGGCCATCCGCACGGCCCGCAAGCTTGGGTCCGGGCACGGCAACGGATCGTTGAAGAAGATCATGATGCCGTCGCCGGAGAAGCGCTCCACCGTGCCCTCGTATTTGTGGATCAAGCCGCCAAGCGTGGCGTGATATTCCTGCAGGACGGACATCACCTCCTCGGGCTCGGTCAGCTCGGAGAATGCGGTGAAGCCGCGCAGATCGCAGAATACGACGGTAATGGCGCGCCGGTGACTCTCCAGCACACGGTCATCGCCGCCGGTAAGAATGAGGCTGGCGATCTGCGGAGACAGAAATCTCTGCAGCCGGCTCGCGCGCTCGAGCTCGGACAGTTGCTCCTCCACGCGCTGCTCGAGCGTGCGGTTCCAGGTAGCGAGGTCGGCGGCCTGCGCGCTCACCTGGTCGTGCAGCTCCTTGATGCGCAGAACCGACTTCACACGCGCCACCAGCGCCATCTGGTCGACCGGCTTGGTAAGATACTCGTCGGCCCCCGCCTCGAGACCGGCGACCACATCGGTGCTGGCCGCCTTGGCGGTGACGAGAATGATCGGCATGAACGGCATGTTGGGATCGGCCTTGAGCCGGCGGCATACTTCCATGCCATCGAGCTTCGGCATCATGACGTCGAGCAGGATCAGATCAGGCAGGTGCTGCGCCGCCGCTGCCAGCGCCTCCTCGCCATCGGCGGCCTGAAACAATTCGTAGCCCTGGGTTCCGAGCCGCGTGACGAGGATGTCGCGGTTCATCTCGTTGTCGTCGACAATCAGAATGCGCGGAGGAGAATGCATGTGATGGCTCAGAGCAGACGCCGAGAAATCATGCCGGTCGATCAGGACTATGCCAGATATTCGCGGATCTTCGCGAGCAGCGCACGCGGGCTGTACGGCTTCGCCACATAGGCATCGCAGCCCGCCGCGCGCGCTTTGTCCTCATCGCCGCTCAGCGCATACGAGGTGACCACGATGATCGGAATGGCGCGCAGGTCCGGGATGGCCTTGATGCGCCGTGTCGCCTCATAACCGTCGAGCATCGGCAGCTGGATGTCCATCAGGATCAGATCCGGTCGGTGCTCGGACGCCGCGGCGATTGCCTGCACGCCGTCTTCCGCTTCGATCATGTCGAAGCCGGCATTGGCCAGAAGATCGCGCAGAATCTGCCGATTGTCCTCCTGATCCTCGACCACGAGAATGCGTTTGGTCATGCCCGCTCCCGTTCAGCGTGTTGTTGCTCGACCTTGACCGGAAGATTGATGGAGAACGTCGCCCCCTTGCCGATCTCCGACTCGACCCAGATTTTCCCGCCATGCAGCTCGATGATGCGACGCGCGATCGACAGTCCGAGCCCGGTCCCGCCTTTTTTCTTGGTCGCGGAGCTGTCCGCCTGCTGGAACTCCTCGAAGATCTTGGCCTGATCGCCAGGGGCAATGCCCGGGCCGGTATCGCAGACCGACAGCGTATAGGCGCCGTTCGTCGCCGAGGCCTTGATCGCGACTTCGCCTTGATCGGTGAACTTGATCGCGTTGCCCACCAGATTGAGCAGAACCTGGGTGAGGCGGCGCTCGTCGCCGCGGCCGGTCGGCAGGTTGTTCGGCACCTCGATCCGCAAGGCGAGCTTCTTCTCGTCCGCGAGCGATTCCACCGCGACGAACACACTGTGCACGACGTCCTTGAGCGAGTAGTCGGCAAGCGCGAGGGTGAGCTGCCCGGCCTCGATCTTGGAGAGATCGAGCACGTCGTTGATCAGCCCGAGCAGGTGCTTGCCGTTGCGTTGCACGCGTTCGAGCACGCCGCGCATCTTGGCCGGCGTCTCGCCGTAGATGTCATCGAGGATGAGCTCGGTATAGCCGAGAATGGCGTTGAGCGGCGTGCGCAGCTCGTGACTCATATTGGCGAGGAACTGCGATTTGTGCTGGCTCGCCACTTCAAGCTGGCGGCTCTTGTCCCCGATCTCCTGGAACAGCCGCGCGTTTTGGATGGCCAGCACCGACTGGGCGGCGAACGTCTGCACCAGGTCGATCGTCTGCTTGGAAAATTCGCCCGGCCGCCTGCGCCGCACCACCAGAGCGCCGACAATGCGCTCGGCGCCGAGCAGCGGGACGAACAGCAGCGCGCGGAATCCGGCGCGCACGACCACGTCAAGAACCTCGGACGCCGGCTCCTTTTGCACGTCGGCAATCTGCAAGGGGGCGCGTTGGGCGGCGGCGTGCCCGATGCCGGCGTCGCCGATGTGGACATGCCGCTCCTTGATCGCCGCAATCAGATCATCGTCCATGCCATAGGTGGAGCGTAGACCGAACTCACCCTTGGTCTCGTCGTACTCGTAGATTGCGCCGGCATCCGTATCGGAAAGCTGCACCGCCTTGGTGACGATGGTATTGAGCACCTCGTTGATATCGAGGGTGGAGTTCACCGCCTGGCTGACCTCGCCCAGCGCGCGCAGCTCGGCCACCGACTGCGCCAGCTCATGGGTGCGGATCTCGACTTTCTTCTCGAGGTCGGCATAGGATTCCTGCAGCCTTCCGGCCATGTCGTTGAACTGATCGGCGAGCCCTTCCAGCTCGTCGCCGGTCTTGACCGAGATGCGCTGGCCCAGATCACCGCTGCCGATGCGCGCGGCGCCGGCCCGCAAGGCCTGAATCGGCCCCACCATTCGGCGCGCAAGCACGAGGCCGGCGAGAAACGCAAAGCTTAGTGCCGCCATCAGCAGGATGCCGGAGCGTTCGATGGTTGCAAACAACGGGGCGTAGGCCTCGGCCACGGGCAGCTCCACGAAGACGAGCCATCCCAGCGGGCTGACATGGGCGTAGGCGGTGAGCACGCGGCGGCCCTGGATGTCGTCGGAGACCTGCAGCTGCTCGGTCTCCGATCCGGCGGACCGCGCCGCTTGCACCTGCGCCAGGCGGGACATGTCGGTGTTGCGCAGCACCAGGCTGATGTCGGGATGCGCAATGAGGCGGCCTTGCGCATCAACCAGGAAGGCCTGACCATGGTTGCCGACCTTGATCTGCGATATCACGTCCCAGATAAGCTTGAGGTTGACCTCGGCGACGCTGACGCCGGCATCGCGGCGCGTGCCGGTCAGCGCAAGCGTCATGTAAGGCTCCGATTCGCGCCGGAAGTAGACCGGGCCGTAATACACCTTGTGCGCAACCGCCTCGGCGAATTTCGGCTCCTTGGACAGGTCGGCCTGGCTGGCGACGACATCCATCGCCAGGCGTGAGACGCGAAGCTGCTCCTTGCCGCTCGAGTCGAGCTGAGAGAGCTCGGTGATTGCGGGCACCTGGCGCAGGAGCCGCAACCCGTCGAAGCGGCGCTGATCGATGGTGCCGGCCGACCAGGGCAGTTGCGTCGTCCACCCGACCTGGCTCTCGATTTCCTTGATGAATTGGCTGATCTTGGCTGCTGCCGCCTCGGCCTGCTCGCGCTGGATGCGAATGAGCGCGGCCTTGTGCTCCTGATAGGAAAACCAGATCTCGGACAGTCCGTTGGTGAGCAAAGCAACACAGACGACGGCGAGGAAGAGGCCGACATATTTGCGAAACAGGCGCCCGCGCGCCCGCGTTTTCTCCGGCGCAGCGGGTTCGTTGCTCGAAGGCGCTTTCACTCGATTACCTCGTCGCGCGGACGAGCCGCGTGATTGCGAAGGACGAGGCCTCCTTGAAGGGTTGCACGCGCTTGCCGCTAAGCCCTTGGACACACAACGTCAACCCCGGCAACGCGGCCGCCGGCGGGGGCAAGCTCGCGACCGGGGCTGCCGCCGGATCAAGGCTCTCTGGAACCGCAGACGCAATGCCGATTGGGATGGGCTTTCCGGCCGGCCGCCCCATCCCAGGGAACAGGCAAGCCCCGTCCGATCCGGCTCCCACGTATTCGCGCTGCCTCATCTCGTCGGCGCCTGGTATCCTTCTCCAATAGCCGCTTATAGCACGACATCCAGCGCAATGGCTCGCCGGGGCATATTGTCGCCTCGCTGTTTTTTGGCATGACGATCGGCGGCGAGCGTCCGGCTGCAGTCCGGGAGGTTTCAATGCGGTGGCGGCTATTCTGGGCGGGAGCCATCTTCATTGTTGCAGCGTCGATCGAACGCGTGCCCGCACAGGATTCGGTCTCCGAGTTCTACAAGGGAAGGCAGATCACGATCATTGTCGGCTCCTCGGCCGGCGGCGGCTACGACACGTACGCACGGCTGCTCGCTCGGCATATGCCCAAACATATTCCCGGCAATCCTGCCATGGCGGTGAGCAATATGGCAGGCGCCGGCAGCAATGCCGCCGCCGCGCATGTCTACAGCGTGGCGCCAAGCGACGGCACGATCATTGGCGCGTTGCAGAACAGCGCGATTCTGGATGCGTTGCTCGATGCATTGCGCGGAGACACCAGACGCCTTCGTCACGATGCGACGAGGCTCGTCTATCTCGGTTCCTCCACCATCGACCACTACGTCTGCATTTCCCGCACCGACGCGGCAGTGAAATCCTTCAAGGACCTGCTCGATCGCGAATTGATCATCGGCGCCAGCCAGGCCGGCACTTCGACACGGGACTATCCGGCCATGCTCAACAACATGACCGGCAGCAAGTTCCGCCTCGTCAGCGGCTATCCCGGTACGCGGGAAATCACGCTGGCAATCGAGAAGGACGAGGTCAAAGGGCTGTGCGGGTTCAGCTGGTCGAGCCTGCAGGCGCAGCGCCCGGACTGGCTGAGCTCCGGGTTCATCCGTGTCCTCGTGCAGGAGCACGCCCAAGGTCATCCCGACATCAACAGAATTGGGATACCGCTTGCTGTCGATTTTGCCAGAACGGCGGAAAACCGCCGGGTCATGGAGCTTGTCTACAGCTCGGAGACGTTCGGCCGACCCTACGTCATGGCGCCGGGCGTGCCGGCCGAGCGGGTAGCGGCACTGCGCAGAGCGTTCATGGAGACGATGCGAGACCAGGAGCTTCTGGCAGACGCACGCAAGCTCGGCATCGACATCGATCCGATCTCGGGCGAGGAATTGCAGGCTCTGGCGGAAAAAATCTTCGCCACGCCTGCCGCGGTTGTCGAGCAGGTCAAGCAGGCGCTGGAGTACAGGACGCCATAGCGCGGCGCGCCTCTTGCGCACCCGACTGCAGCTAGCCTGCTTTGAGCCGGGGAATGATCTCGCGCGCGATGGTCTCGATCTGCTCCATCTCGTATCTGTAAGGAACGAAAATAAGCTTCTGCGTTCCCACCGCGAGGTGCGCCTTGAGCTGCTCGATGCATTCGTCAACCGTTCCCATGATGGCGCTCTCCTTGGTCGATTCGCTCCAGGACGCGAAATCCCACTCTTTCGTCAGCCATTCCATCATATGCGGTTCAACCACCTGCTTCGACTTCCCGATACAGATCGGCAGTTGCGAGGCGTTCAGCAGCTTGTCCGGGTCTTTTCCGGCTTCACGCGCAAAGTTGCGGATCTTGCCCCACGACCTCGCGAAGCTTTCCGGCCGATAGAAATAGGTAAGCCAGCCGTCGCCCGCCACCGCCGCGCGCTTGAGAACGCGGTCCACGTAGCCGCCGATCAGGATCGGCGGATGTGGCTTTTGCACCGGTTTCGGAAACATGACGCCAGCCGGGATGTCGTGATGGGGGAATTTGCCGCTGACCGTGTGCTCGGTCCAGAACCGTTTCAGGATTTCGAGGTTCTCGTCCATGATCTTGCCGCGCTGCTCGAACGGCACGCCGATTGCGTTGAACTCGCGCCGGTACCAACCCGACGCCATGCCCATGAGCAGCCTTCCGTCGGAGAGCAGGTCCATGCACGCAACCTGCTTGGCAAGGATGACCGGATTGCGCATCGGCAGCACGAGAATGCCGGTTCCAAGCTTGATCCTGCTGGTGCGCGCCGCGATGGCGGTGAGCAGCGTCAAGGATTCGATAATCGGGAAATTGGGGTCGACGCCGAGCAGGATGTGATCCCATACCCAAAGCGAGTCGAAGCCCAGCTGCTCCATCCTGACCCCGTACTCGACCAGCGACTTGACATCCGGCATTCGCGGATAGGCGGTGAAATTTGGCACCGCTATTCCGAATGTCCCAGCCAAACCAGCCATCACTGACTCCTTGTTTGCACCTTCAGCCCGTTTTGCACTTTCAGTCCGTGTCAGCCGAACGGCTAAGCATTCATCGGCATCAGGACTGGACGAAATCGATATCGATTACCTTTAAGCGGTGTAGAGCTGCTCGGGGTCGAGCTCCCGTAACGTCTTGAGCTCCTGATCCGTCGGCGGCTCGGTCACCCCTGGATGGTCCGAAAACTCGAGGCGAAAGCCGGTATTGTCCTGCAGCTGCTCGCGCGTAACCCCGGGATTTAGCGAGTTCACCTGCATGCGTCCCCGCGCGGGTTCGAATCCGAACACCGCGAGATCGGTGACCACTCGGAACATGCCGCCCGCGAGCAGGCCGCTCGCCCGCCGGCTGTCGCCGCCCTGCAGGAAGCCCGGGCTGGTGATGAAATCGACCCGCTCCACGAACCGTCGTTTCTCGTGCTTCATCGCGACGATCATCTGCGCGAGGCTCGCGATGTCGTTGCCGCCGCCGGTGCCCGGCAGCCGCGTCTTGGGCTGCCTCGGGTCTCCAATGAACGAGCTGTTGAGATTCCCGTACTGGTCGACCTGCGCGCCACCCATGAAACCGACGTCCACATATCCGCGCTGGAGCAGCAGCAGTACCTCGGCGCTGCCGAGCACCATGTTGGCGCGTTTGGTGCACCGCTGATCGTTGGTCGAAGGCGGCAGCTTGCCGGGCTCGATGAAGGCGCCGATCACGCCGCCTTCAAACAGGATGGTCAGGCCCGGGCAGCGCAGGCGCTGCGCGAGCGTGGCGGCGAGCAGCGGAATGCCCACGCCCGCGAACACCACCTGTCCGTCGCCGAGCTGGCGCGCGCTCAGGATCGTCAGCAGCTCCGCGGCCGTATGGCTGTGTGGTCTAGGCATCGTAGATGCTCTTTCCGGCGCGAGCCGCCTCAAGCAGCTCGTCCATCCCGATCAAGGCGAGAAACTCGCTCCACGATTTAGGCCCATAGACATAGCGATCGAGGTATTCGGCCATGCCCCTGACCGGTTCCTTGTTCACCAGCCCGACGTAGTATTCCATATGGCGGATCATCGGCTCGTTGATGCCGTAGCATTCGTGCGGTGCGCATCCGAACGGAAGCTCGACTACGGCATCCACCGCAAAAAAAGGAATCTTGGTCTGATCGGGTGCGCGCCGGATCTGATCGTTCGAGACAATGCGTTCGGTCGTCAGGATCACCTTGTTGGCGGCGATCGCCAGGTCCGCGTCCATGAATTGCAGCCCGTCGATCTGCGCGTTGCCGTAAGCGTCACAGCGCTGCACGTGGATCAGGGCCACGTCCGGATTGAGTGCCGGCACCAGCAGGATCCGTTCGCCGGTGAACGGACAATCGATCTCGACCGGCTCGGGGCGCAGCCTGCGCACGTCGGATCCCAGCATCGATCGGATCGGCAGGAACGGAACGCCCATGGCGCCGGCGCGAAAGCGCATGCCCATCGCCATGTGGCTCCATTCGTCGAAACGAGCTTTTCCGGATTCCACATGATGGCGCATCACCTTCGACACGCCCCACAGGATTCCCTGGCTGAACCAGCTGGTCACGATGTGATCGCACGCCCCGGAAGCCAGCAGCAGATCGCCGTCGCTGGAGACGATGCTGCGCGCGCAGGTCAGCCCCTTGCGCCCGGCCCTGATCAGCGCCCAGATCATGCCCATGGGGGTGCGCGACATCGTGCTCCCCCCGATGCCGACCGCATCTCCGTCACGTACGAAGGAGGCGGCTTCCTCGAGGGAGACCACCTTGTCGCGCAGGCTGCGGTCGCGGCGCGACAGTTCCTCGCGCAAATCGAGATAGGGGCGAACCGTCCCGGTCGTGCCGCTGCTTGTGTTGCTGCTTGTGTTGCGGCTCTTGGCGGTTGTCATGCCGACTAGTGGGCGCGGCGGGCGCCGACCTCCGCGTTGAACTCCTCGATCAGCCGGTCCCAGGCCGGGACGCTGTCGACCAGGCCGCGCCAGAACCGCTGATCCTTGCGGCGGTCGAAATCCTCGATCGGCACGCCTTGCTGCTCCACCCAGGTGAAATATCCGAGATTGAAGATGCGCTTGCGATCGACATGAGTGAGGTCGAGGACGTGGTCGTCGACGATCCCCTCCAGGTGACGGCTGAAGATCTCGCCGGCATTGACCTCGCCAAATCCATCGCCATAGCGTCGCGCTAGGAAGGCTTGTCGCTCGCTGGCGTAAAGCGCCGCGCTGTCGGTGGCGACCGTCATGATGACGTCGTCGCGGCCGAGATCGAGATGCCTGGCGACCTTGACCGCGGCGACGATGTTGGCGAGGCCCGAGATGCCGATATCATCGAAAGCACCCGCCACCTGCGGATCGATCTTGCGCCGTCCCACGAGATAGCTGCGCCCGATATTGCCCCCGAACAGCAAGTTGAGCGAGTCGCTGGCGAGATCGGACACGCCGACGACCATGTCCGTGTTCATCACGTTGTGAATGAGGGGAATGTGCTTGTCGCCAATGCCCTGGATGTTGTGCTCGCCGTATCCGTTGCACAGCATGGTCGGACATTCGAGTGCTTCCGCCGCGACGATCCTGGTGCCATGGCGCGCTTTGAGATAGTCGCCGGCAGCGATGGTTCCGGCCGAGCCGGTCGCCGATACGAAGGCCGCGAGCCGATGTTGCGGGTTGCCGGCCTTGAAGTGCGAGAACAAACGATCGAGCGCGGTGCCGGTGCAGCAATAATGGATCAGATAATTTGCAAATTCGGAGAATTGATTGAGAATGACATTCTTTCCGTCGCGCGCGAGCTCAGCGCACTTGTCGTAGATTTCCTTGACATTGCTTTCCGTCCCCGGCGTGCGGATGATGTCGGCGGGATCGGCGACCCATTGCGCCAGCCATTCGAACCGTTCGCGGCTCATGCCGGACGGCAGCACGGCAACGCCGCGGCAGCCGAGAATCCGCGATATGGCGATGCCGCCGCGGCAGTAATTGCCTGTCGATGGCCAAACCGCGCGGTGGCGCCCGGGGTCGAACTCGCCGATGACCAGTCGCGCCGCGAGACAGGCATAGGCGGCCAACACCTTGTGCGCACCGATCATGGGAAAGCGCCGGCCGAGCAGCACCACGACGGGCGCTTTTACGCCGGTGAGGGCTTCCGGCAGCACCACATGGCCCGGAACGTCCGTGCGACTTCTGCGGTCAGGACCGTTGAACCAGTGCACGCGCCATAGGTTTTTCTCGTGCGCGTCATCCGGACCGACCGCTTCGAGATCGCGCGTGGCGGCGGCGGGAATGCGCGCCGGGTCGGCCAGCTCGCTCCAGCGCGGCAGCGTCACGCGTGCCGCGCACAGCGCGTCGATTGCCGCTTGTCGCCGGGAGCGCTCGACGACCTGCGGGGACATGAAAAGCGCGGATGTCATATCGCCGGTGCGGCTTCTTGCTCAGTCGCGCCGACCCCGCCCCGCAGGCGGGGGGTCGCCGCGAATGACGCCTGACGGCGCTCGTGCGCAACCGCCTGATAGAGGGTATTGCGCTGGCATGGCGTGCGCCCGAGCGAGCGAATGATCGCTTCCATCTCCGCGGGGGTCATCTCCTGCCCGTGGCGCGCGCCGGCAGCGCGCGTGATGCTTTCATCCATGAGCGTGCCGCCCAGATCGTTTGCTCCGCTGCGCAGGCATGCTCCGACGCCGGAGGGGCCCATCTTCACCCACGAGGTCTGGATGTTGGTAATGCAGGGATGCAGGGCCAGACGCGCGATGGCGTGCATGAGGACCGCTTCGCGGAAGGTCGGACCCTTGCGGGAGCGGCCCTTGAGGTAAATGGGGGCTTCCATATGCACGAAGGGCAGGGGGACGAACTCGGTAAAGCCGCCGGTTTCCTGCTGCAATCGCCGAATGTGCAGGATGTGCCGCGCCCAATGCTCGTAACGCTCGATGTGACCGAACATGATGGTCGCCGTGCTTCGCAACCCGGCCCGATGCGCCGCGCGCATCACGTCGAGCCATTGCCGGGTTCGGATCTTGTCCGCGCAAAGCACGCTTCGGACCTCGTCGTCGAGAATTTCCGCTGCGGTGCCGGGAAGCGTTCCCAGACCTTCCCCCTTGAGCGCAATGAGAAATTCTTCGACCGGGATGCGGAGGGTGTGGGCGCCTTGATGCACTTCCAGCGGCGAGAAGGCGTGCAGATGAATGCCGGTGGCGGCGCTTTTCACTGCGCGGCAAATGTCGAGGTATTTGGCGCCGGTATAGCTTGGATGAATGCCGCCCTGCATGCAGACCTCGGTGGCGCCGCGTGCCCAGGCTTCACGTGCGCGCAGTCCGATCTCCTCGAGCGAAAGGTCATACGGCCGCCCGCGCAGGTTCTCGCTTAGCTTGCCCTTGGAGAACGCGCAGAACTGACATTTAAAATAGCAGATATTGGTGTAGTTGATGTTGCGGGTGACGACATAGGAGACGACGTCGCCGTTGACGGCCTGGCGCAATTCGTCGGCAGCCATGCAGACCGCGATGGATTCCGGGCCGCGCGCGCGGAACAGCCGAACGATCTCTGATTGCGTGAGCTCGCTGCCCGACTGCGCCTTGTGGAGAATAGTTGTGAGATCGCCGGACCTGCCAGGCCGGCATATTATTGCGGCGGGATAGTCGGGCGGCGCAGTGAGCGCTCCAGGGGACCATTCATCGGTACGCGGCCAGCCGTCGGCATCGATGCGGTGCAGCAGCACGGGGCGTAGCGCCGGGTCGACCCAGGTCTCTGCGCGGCGGGCGAATGCGGGATAGATGGCGAGACGTTCGACCAGCTGCTTGCCTGCCGCGCCGGTCGCGCGCTCGAGCATCCTGAGATGCGGCCAGGGCGCCTCCGGATTGACGTGGTCGGGCGTGACCGGAGACACCCCGCCCCAATCGTTGATGCCGGCATCGAGCAGACGGCGCAGCGCGCCCGGGCTGAGATTGGGCGGCGCCTGAATGTTCATTGCGGGCTCAAACAACAAGCGCGCGATCGCGATCGTCCACAACAGCTCCTCCAGATGAGGCGCTGGGCGCTCGGCCATTCGGGTTCCGGTCTTGGGCCGGAAATTCTGGATGATGATCTCCTGGATGTGACCATCCGCCTCGCTGAGCGCGCGCAGGGCGAGGAGCGAATCGATGCGCTCTTGTCTGGTTTCCCCGATACCGATGAGAATGCCGGAGGTGAACGGCACGCGCGCCGCCCCCGCGGCGCGGATGCTCGCGAGCCTGGCGCGCGGATGCTTGTCGGGGGAGCCATGGTGCGGTCCGCCGCGCCGGCACAGCCGCTCGGATGACGATTCGAGCATGAGCCCCTGCGACAGCGATACCGCGCGCAACGCGGTGAGGTCGGCGAGCGTCAAATGACCCGGATTGAGGTGCGGCAGCAGACCTGTGTGCTCCAGCACCGCGCGCGCGGCCTGCGCGAGGTAGGACAGGGTGGTGTCATGGCCGAGGCGGGCAAGCTCGTCGGCGGCGCTGCGGTAGCGCAGCTCCGGCTGATCGCCGAGCGTGAACAGCGCCTCCTTGCAGCCTGCGGCCGCCCCGGCCCGCGCGATGGCGAGCACTTCGTCGAGGGTCAGATAGGCGCGCTCGTTCTTGCGCGGGGGATGAGCGAACACGCAGTAATGGCAGACGTCGCGGCAAAGCCTTGTGAGCGGGACGAAAACCTTGCGCGAGTATGAAACGATCGACCCGTGCGCGACGTCACGCCTGCGCGCCGCTGATTGCAGCAGCGCATCAAGATCGCACTCGACCAGCGCCAGCGCTTCGGCGCGGGTGAGATTGCGATCGTGGTCGAGATCATCCGGCAGCATTGCAGGCAACGTTCTCGAGTGATGGCGTGAGACGGGCGCGAGAGCAAATCCCCATGAATTTGTGGACGCGAGCGGCCTAGCCGTCGATGCCGCACCAGCCGCAGATGCTGAGCGCCATCACCTTGATGGCGGTCATATAGTCGTCGATGGACACGTACTCATCGTCGGCGTGCATGACCGCGGTCGAGCCGGGGCCGAAGATGACGGTGGGGGTTGCGGCGTAGCGGTTGAGAAACCGGGTATCCGCGGCCCCCTGGCGGCCGCTGATCTCGGGATCGCGGCCGGTGATCTCCTTGTAGTTCTTGCACACCGTCGCGACGATGGGATGGTCGCGAGGGATTTCGGAGGCTTCCGCGTCATATCCCACGAACCGCACCTTCGGCGGATGCAGCTTCATCCAGGGATCTTCCGCTGCCGCGCGCGCGATCTGCTGCACAAGGCTTTGCTTGACCCCTTCGTGATCTTCTCCCGGCACCGTACCGATGCTGCCTTTGAGGAGACAGGTGGCGGGGAATGCGCTCGGATAATTGCCGGCGGAGAAGCTGCCGATCATGCAGGGAAGCGTGTCGAGAGCGTTTGGATAGAGCGGATGGGTGACGGTTGCCACCCGCTTGGCTTCCAGATCCGAGACTGCCTTGACGATCTTGTTGCCGAGCTCGATGCCGCTGATGCCTTCGTAGCGCTTTTGGATGCCGGCGGGCTTGCCATGAATCTCGATCTCGAACCAGATGCGGCCGATGCAGGCCGGCTGCACCGCAAGACCGCTGGTTTCGCCGGAAATGCCCGCATCCGCCTTGTAGCCGCGGATCACGGTATCCAGGGTGCCATGCCCGCTCACCTCTTCGTCGACGACGATATTGATATGGACGTCGCCCTTCGGCTTGCCGCCGGCGGCCAGAATGGATTCCACCGCCATGACATGGCTGGCCACGCCGCTCTTCATGTCGCAGGAGCCGCGCCCATAGATGCGTCCGTTTTTGATTCTGCCCGACCAGGGATCGTCGCTCCAGCCCGCGCCGTCGCCGACCGGTATGACATCGGTATGTCCGTTCAAGAGCAGGGAGCGGCCTCCGCCGGTCCCCTTCAAGGTTGCGACAATGTTTGGGCGTCCTTCATAGCCTCGAGCCACGGGCCGGTAGGCGGGATGCTTCTTCAACTTTTCCCAATCCGTCTCCCACATATCGACGGCGAGGCCGAGCTTCGCCATGTGATCGGAAAGAAATTTTTGGATCTTCGCTTCGTCCCCGGTCACGCTCGGGATGGCGACCATCTGCTGGAGAAAAGCGATGGACTTTTCCCGGCGCTCGTCGACCTTTCCCAGAACGCGGCTGCGGAGATCTGCGCTCATCCAAGTCCTCCAGCCAGTACGGCAGAAGCGTTACTTGTTAGGAGGCGGCCTCATCTGCGTCAATCCATCCTTCGGCGTGGCTGGGTTGAGGCCTGCAAAGCTCCGGGATCCGCAGTTTTGCCCGCGGCAATCGCATCAAGCACGCGATTGGGGGTGAGCGGCAGGTCGCGCAGCTCGGCGCCGACGGCGCGCAGCGCATCATTGACCGCACAGACGATGGCGGCCGGCGGCCCTACCGCGCCGCCTTCGCCGATGCCCTTGATGCCGAACTCGGTGCGCGGAGACGGCGTCGCCATGTGCGATATGCGGATGTCGGGCACTTCGGTTGCGCTGGGCAGCAGATAGTCGAGCATGCTCGATGCCAGCGGCTGGCCCTGCGCATCGAATGCCACAGCTTCCAGCAGGCATGTTCCGATGCCCTGCGCGACGCCCCCGCGCACCTGGCCGTCGACGATCATCGGATTGACCAGCGTGCCGCCGTCTTCCACGACAACATAGTCGAGGAGTGCGACCGATCCGGTGTCCGCATCCACCGCGACGAGCGCGGCGTGGGCAGCATAGCTGAAAGTGCCAAGGTCGCGCGTCGGACGATAGCCGGCGGTGACTTCGAGGCCGCCCGGATCGACGTCGGGAGGAAGATGCTGGGGCTGCAGGTACCAGGCTCGCGCCACCTCGCGCAGGGTGACGCTCCCGCCCCGCGCGTGCACCCTGCCGTCCGCAACGCGCGCATCGGCAACAGGGGCTTGCAGCAGCCAGGCGCCAATGCGGCGCGCGCGCTCGGCGAGCCCGCGCGCGGCTTGCGCGACCGCGCCACCCGCCATCACCATCGCGCGCGAGCCCCAGGTTCCCGTCGAGAAGGGGCTGTGAAGCGTGTCGCCTTGCATCACCTTGATGCGGTCGAAGGCGATGCCGAGGATTTCGTGCGCCACCTGCGCCAGCGTCGTCTCGTGGCCCTGGCCGTGCGAATGGGTGCCGACGCGGACCTCGATGTCCCCATCCGCCGTGAGCCGGATGCTTGCCTGCTCATAGCCTGGCACGGCGGGACGGCCCCAATCCGCGAGCACCGCGGTCCCCATCGCGCCCTGCTCGCAGAAAATCGAGAATCCCGCGCCGAGCAGCCGCCCGTCGGGCTCGCCGGCTCGCTGTCGCTCCCGAATCGCGGGGAGCCCGATGGCCGCCACCGCGGCCCGCAGGCAGGCGGGATAGTCGCCGCCGTCGAACTCCTTCTTGACCACGTTCTCGAACGGCATCTGCTCGGGACGCACCAGATTTTTCAGCCGAACCTCGTAAGGTTCGAGGCCGACGGCTCTCGCGATCGCATCCATGATGACTTCGATCGCAAGGCACACGCCGCTGCGTGCCACCCCGCGGTACGGAAGGATGGGGCATTTGTTGGTGGCAACGGCCGCCGACCGGCAGCGGTAGTGACGGAAATCGTACGGTCCCGGCAACAGGCTCGCCACCTGTGCCGCTTCGAGCGCGGAGGAGGTGGGATAGACCGAGTAGGCACCGGCATCCACGTGGGCGACGCAGTCGAGCCCCAACAGCCGTCCCTCCAAATCCGCATAGCCGGTGATGCGATAATGGTGCTCGCGACAATCGGCATTTGCGCTCAGCTGCTCGCGGCAGTCTTCGCGCCACTGCACCGGCGTTCCGCCGTTGCGTGCAAGCCATGCGAGGGCGACCTCTTCACGACACAAGAGACCCTTGTAGCCAAACCCGCCGCCCACATCGGGCGAGATCACGCGAATGGAGCCGTCACTCAGCCCCAAACACTCCGCCACGCCACGCTGCACCATGTGCGGCATCTGGGTTGAGCTGATGATGGTGAGAAAGTTGAGCCTGGCATCCCAATAAGCGGTCACGCCGCGTCCCTCGATCGGGAGCATGCACTGGCGGGCGGTGCGAATTTCGCGTGTGACCCTGATGGCTGCGCCCTCGGCCACGCGGTCGATCGCATCGCGATCGTCTCCCTCCTGCAAGAACTCGATGAAGACGTTATCGCCCCATTCTTCGTGCACGAGCGGCGCGCCGCTACGCCGCGCCGAGAGCATTTCGACCACCGGTTCGAGCACCTCGTAGTCCACAACGACCGCGGCGGCGATGTCCTCCGCCTGCGCGCGCGAGGGAGCGACACAGGCGGCCACCAGCTCGCCCACGTAACGGACCTTGTCCTGCGCCAGAATCGGCTCGCTCGAGTGCCGAAAGCCGTTGAGCGCGGTCGCGGCCCTGATCGGATTGACGCCGGCCAGATCCTTTGCCGTGAAAACCTGAGCATGGTGCGCTTCGGGAATGTGCACATGGCGGATGCGTCCATGCGCCACCGTGCTTCGCACGAAGGCGACATCGCGCGCGCCGGCAAGGCGGGGGAAATCGCCGACATACTGGCCGCGGCCGCGCAGAAATCGATCATCCTCCTTGCGCGCAGCGCTGGCGCCTATTCCATGTCCTGTTGCATGTCCTGGCATGCGCAGACTCTGCTCGTGATGTCACCCGCCGCCGGCAAATTCTATTCCGCCGCCGCGGACCGACCATCCGGCGAAACGCTGCTCCAGCGCGGCAAAGATCGCATACATGCCGATACCCATGGTTCCGACAACCAGCAGGGCAGCGAACACGAGCGGCACGTTGAAATTGGAGCTTGCGATCAGCATCACGTTGCCGATGCCGTTGTTGCCGGCAACGATTTCGGCGATCACGGTGCCCACGAACGACAGCGTTATCGCAATCTTGAGCGATGCGAAGAAATAGGGCAGCGAGCGCGGCATGCCCACTTTCAGCACCATGTCCCAACGCGTCGCGCCGAGCGCGCGCAGCACGTCGAGAAGCTCGGGCTCGATGGTGGCAAATCCGGTAGCGACGTTGACCACAACCGGGAAGAACGAAAGCATGAACGCGGTGATGACCGCGGGCACCGTTCCCACGCCGAACCAGATCACCAGGATGGGCACCAGCGCCGCTTTCGGCACGCTGTTGAACGCAATCAGGATGGGATAAAGCGCCGCATAGGCGAGGCGAAAGCAGCCGACGATGATTCCGAGCGCCAGTCCAAAAACGACGGCCATGACGAACCCGGCAAGCGTGGTCGCGAGCGTCGCAAGACCATGGATCGCCAGCGGATAGCGGTACTGGTAGAGCGCCGCGACCGACTCCAGGGGCGAGGGCAGCACAAAGCTCTCGATCCGAAACGCCGCCACGATGAGCCACCAGAGCAGAAGCAGCAGCGCCGTGGTGACCCAGGGAGCCGCGCGCTCGGTTGCCTTGTTCATGGCCCGATAGGAGTGCCCGCGAGGATGCGACCGGGACCGCGATGAGAGGCGGCTATGGCAGCATCCGATCCTGCTGCTTCGGCAGGAATGAGGGGTCGAATACTTCGCGCGTGCCGGGCTCGCGCGGCAGCCCATAGCCCTGCGTGATCAGCGAAAGCCCGCGCTTGAGTCTCGCCTCGTCCACCGCGCCGAAGCCCTCCTTGCGGACATTGGGAGTGATCATGCAGCACGCCACCGCCAGCTTGAGCCGGTCACGCTCGATCTCGGCGTTGAGCAGGGGCTCGTATTTCAGTGTCATCTCCACGGCGAGATTGGGATCGCGCACCAGGTCGCCGACACCTTTGATGGTTGCGCGGATGAAGCCCCTGACCGCATCAGGCTTGTCGTTGAGGAAAGCGCGCGATGCCGCGACCCCGTTGCCGTAAAGGTCGAGCCCGTAGTCCCGGTACAAGAACGACCCGACGTCCGCCTCGGCTACACCTTTGGCCTTGAGCTCGAGCGTGGCATTGAAGATCTGACCGGGAATGGCGTCGACCTCGCGCTTGGCAAGCAGCACTTCGCGCAGCTTTGGCTCGATGTATTGAATGGTGACCTTGCCGGCATCGATGCCGGCGTGCCGGGCGAAGATCGGAAACAGCTTGAACGTTGCATCGTTGGCCGCCGCGCCGAGCTTTTTCCCTTCCAGCTGCCGGGGCGCGGTGATGCCGCCCGATTTGAGGAACACGATTGCGGCAGGCGCCTGCTCGTATCCCATCAGCAGGACCGGGAACCCCTTGTCGGGATTCTTCGAATCAAAATCCGTCACGACGCTGATATCGGGGTAGCCCATGTCGTACACGCCGCTGGCGAGCTGGCGCACCAGCTCGGCCGATCCCTTGCCGCGGTCGATCGAGACGTCGAGACCCTCGGCCTTGTAGTAGCCCTTGTAGAGGGCAATGAAGAAGGGGGCGTGCACGGCGCCGGGAATCCAATCAAGCGAGAAGCGGACCTTGGTCTCGGCGCCTGCCGGCATTGCCGCAATGACAACCATGCCTGCGGCGAGCGCCAATAACCGTGTTGCGCGTTTCATCAATTCCTCCTCAAGGCTGGCGCCCTTCGCCTGGCTAGAGCTTCACCCCGGCTGCCTGCAAGATCGAGCGGGCACGGGCGCGCGCATCGTCGGAGATGGTCAGGCGTTGCGCAAAATCGCGGCCGGTCGGGCGCGTTGCATCGATACCCATCTTGGTGAGCGTGAAGGTCTCGGGGTCCGACGTGGGATCGAGCACCGCGCTTTTTGCGCCCGGAATGAATACGATGTCCTTTTCCGCCCGCACCCGCGTGGCGATCGCCCACATCACGTCGTTCATGTTGAAGATGTCCACATCGTCGTCCACCACGATGACATATTTGGTGTAGAACTCGGTGCCGAGCGTCGCCATGATCGCCGTCTGCGGCTCCCCCTCCGCGACCTTGTTCATGGAGATGAAGGCCATGAAGGCCCCGCAGGTCGTGTGCGGGACGTGCACCGCGCGCACGTTCGGCAGATTGCGCTTGAGCGCGTTAAGGATCTCGCCTTCGCGGGTGATGCAGGACACCAGGATGTGGTCCCGCGACATGCCGGAAGTGACGCTCTGGAGCATGGCGTCGCGCCGCATGCGAATGCGATGGGCAACAAAAACGTTCTGTGTGCTGCGGTACGAGGCATAGCCGGTGAACTCGCCGAACGGTCCTTCCGGCTCGTGCACGCCGGCAAGGATTTCGCCTTCGATGATGATTTCGGCGCCGGCCGGCACTTCCAGATCGGCCACTCCGCTGCGGGCGAGCCGATAGGGCTCGCCGAACAGGCCGCCGATGATCTCGTATTTTCGCACCTGCGGCGGATAGGCGTAGACCATCGAGCCCATGTAATGCAGCGGATGGGTGCCAAGCGTGACGACGGCCGGAAGCGATTCTCCCCGCTGCTCGGCGCGGCGATGGTATTCGTAGAGACGTCGGCGCGAATGCAGCGAGACGCCCAGCCGGTTCTTGTCCCTCATCATCAGGCGGTGGAAGCCCGTCGTGTCCACGCCGGTCACCGGGTCGCGCGCGACGATCTGGCCGGCGGTGATATAGGGCGCGGCATCGACCGCAAATTGCAACGGGATCGGCAATTTGGTCAGATCGATGTCGTCGCCTTCGATCACGATATCTTCCCAGGCGGCGCGGCTCACAATCTCGCATGCGATGTATTTTTGGCAGCGTTCGCGAAATGCCGTGGGCAGATCGCCGGGTTCCACGCCGAGGCAGGCCGCCAGCAGCTTGCGATTGCCGGCGACGTTGGTGACCATTGCCATGCCGTCGCCGCGCACGTTCTCGAATACCACAACCGGGTTCCTCCCGGCTTGCTCCAGCTCGAACACCAGCGCGGTGGCGTCGAAACGCAGGTCGATCGGTTGACGAATCCGCAACAATTCGTCGGGATGCTCGGTCTCGACCAGATGCAGAAAGCCACGCAGGCTTTGCCGGTCGATGTCGACGTTTCGCTGCACGGCTCACCTCGCAGACGCGTGTGCGTTTCCTGCTTTAGAGCAGTTTCAGTCGCGCTGATCCAGTCATTCGTCGGCAGCGAGCGCAGGCGCGCAACATGAATATCCCGATGATCCGGTCCATCACGCTATGCCGATGCGTCACAGCGGCGGCGCTTCCATGATGGCCGGTTCCCGTCAACGGCTCGGCTCGCTGCTCGGCTTCTTCGGCATGTGCCTGTTTGCCGGCACCTTGCCGGCGACGCGCCTGGCGCTTACCGGTCTCGATCCGCTGTTCCTGACGGCGGCACGCATTACGATTGCAGGAGCCGCAGGACTCCTCGTCCTCCTCGGCAGGCGCTGTGCGCTCCTGCCGCCCAAGCTATGGGCTCAGATGGCCAGCGCCGCATTCTGCACAGTGTTCCTGTTTCCGCTGTGCGCCGCGTTCGCCATGATGACCGTGCCGGCCGCTCACGGCGGCGTCGTCTTCGGAATCATGCCGCTTGCGACCGCGGCGGCGGCGGCAATCTTTGCCCACGAACGGCCGAGCTGGGGATTCTGGCTCGCAAGCGCGGCCGGTACGGTCATCGTGCTCGCGTTCGTGCTTCGTCACAGCCGCGGCGGGCTTTCTGCGGCCGGAGACGTGTTCCTGCTCGGCGCGATTGCTGCCGGTGCGGTTGGTTACACGCTGTCCGGCCGTCTCACCGTCCTGATGCCGGGCTGGGAAGTCATCTCCTGGCAGGTCCTGATTTTCTTTCCGCTGGCGGCTTGCGCCACCGTCGCGCTGTGGCCGGGCAATCTTGCGAGCGTGCCAAGCTTCGCCTGGGCAGGCCTCGCCTATGTCGGCCTGGTGAGCCAGTACACGGCGTTCTTCGTCTTCAACGCGGCTATGGCCATGGGCGGCATCGCCCGCGTCAGCCAGATCATGCTGCTGCAGCCGTTCATGATCGTCGCGCTTGCGCTTCCGGTGAACGGCGAGCGGATCGATCCGGAGACCATCCTGTTCGCCGCCGCGGTCGTTGCAACGGTGCTGGTCGGACAGCGCATGCGTGTGGTGCGGCGCTAGAGCAGTGATTTTGAAGCTCGAATCATATGAGCATCATCCATCAACCTCGTCCTTCAGGATGAGGTCCGTAGGTTCAATCTGATCGGTTTCAATTTCGCTGCTCAATTGCGCGGCGCCCAGGGCACCGCAATACGCTCGACCAGCGCGATGCCGTAGTAGAGCACGATGCTCATGAGCGTCAGCAGCACGAGCGAGCCGAACGCAAGCGGGGTGCGTGACTGTGACGTCGAGACCAGAATGAGATAGCCCAGCCCGTTTTCGGAGCCGACGAACTCGCCGATCACGGCGCCGATGACCGCGAACGTGATGGCGATCTTGAGGCCGACGAAGATGTGCGGCATTGCCGTGGGGAAGCGGATTTTCACGAAGGTCTGCAGCGCGCCGGCCGACAGCGACCGGATCAGGTCCATCAGCGGCGTCGGAACCGCGGTGAGCCCGCTGGTGGTGGCGACCACGATCGGAAAGAAGCACACCAGGAACACGACTACGATCTTGGGCAGGGTTCCGAAGCCGATCCACAGCGCCAGCAGCGGCGCGATGGCGACCTTCGGCATCGACTGCAATGCGAGCAGGATGGGATAGATGGTGTTCTGCAGCAGCGGCGAGTAGACGACGGCCACCGCCAGCGGAATGCTGATCGCAATGGCGAGCGCAAAGCCCACCAGCGTCTCATAGAGCGTGACCAGGGAATGCTCAAAGAGCTCCGCGCGCCACTCCACCATGGATCGGCCGATCACGCTGGGGGACGGCAGCAGCCAGGATGGAATCTGAAATTGCCGGACCAGCATTTCCCACAGGATCACCAGCGCAATCAGCGTGACGGTCGCGCCCAGGATCGCCTTGACCGTGGACCCTGCCGACCCGACCGGCTCATCGTTGAGCTCCGGGGCGTCACCTCCCGATTCGGTGGTCATGACCTGCCTGCTCCCGCGCCGTGATAGATCACTTCCCGGACCTGATCCGAGTAGTCTTTGAACCTTTGCGTGAATTCCATATCGATGGTGCGTGGCCGCGCAAGGTCGATGTCCACGATGCGCGCGATGCGACCGGGGCGCGCCGTCATGGCCACGACCCGGTCGGCGAGCAGAATGGCTTCCGTGATGTTGTGCGTCACGAAAATCACCGTCTTCTTGTCGGCGCTCCAGATCCGCATCAGCTCGAAACCGAGCTCCTCCCGCGTCATCGCGTCGAGCGCGGCGAACGGTTCATCCATCAGAAGAACCGAGGGATCGTGTATCAGCGCGCGGCACAGCGACACCCGCTGCTGCATGCCGCCGGAAAGCTCGCGCGGGAAGCGCTGCTCGAAGCCGGCAAGGCCGACGAGGTCGATCAATTGCAGGGCGCGCGCGCGCGAGCTTGCCTTGTCGAGACCGATGATCTCGGCCGGCAGCAGCACGTTGTCGAGAACCGTGCGCCATGCCAGCAACACCGGTTCCTGAAATACGATGCCGACATCGCGGGTCGGGCGCACGAGCGCCGTGCCGTCGAACAGGAGCGTGCCGCGGCTGGGACGGATCAACGCTCCGATCAGCTTGAGCAGGGTCGATTTCCCGCAGCCGGACGGACCGACCAGCGTCACAAACTCGTTTTGCTGGATCGAGAGGGTGACGTTCTCGAGCGCAGTGATGCGATCCTTGCCCGACGCATAGGTCTTGTGCAGGCCCTCGATGCGGATATTGCTAATTGCGAACGCACCCCGGCGCGCAGAGATCGTCCGGCGTCACCGGATGTTTCAACGCGTTGAGCATCGCGCCCCTGGTGACTTGAACCGAGGTATTTTTGGTATACAAAATTTCCTGCCTTGACAAGCAGCGCGAAACTTTTGCAGCGCGCAACTTTGCGCGCCGTATAGCAGGACCAGATGAAAGCTGTCATTTTCGAGCAGTACGGCGATCCCGATGTTCTCAAGTTCACCGATTTTCCCGAGCCGCGCCCGCAGCGCGGCGAAGCGCTGGTCAAGGTGCATGCGGTGAGCCTCAACGGCTACGACTTGATGGCGCGGTCGGGACGCTACAAGCCCAACCAGGGCAGGTTTCCGCACATCCTCGGCGGCGATTTCGGCGGCGAGCTCGTGGCGCTCGGTCC
>Ga0306925_10000655_pt1 | contig 26008 bp, 50 predicted proteins | sample flu12Cox44000176_FD_203755 | JGI IMG/M metagenome (GOLD analysis project Ga0306925, IMG submission 203755) | Lab enrichment of tropical soil microbial communities from Luquillo Experimental Forest, Puerto Rico - flux8day.12C.oxic.44.000.176 (v2)... | ecosystem: Environmental > Terrestrial >... | reverse complement strand
CCGAGGCCAGTATCGGGTAGGCGAGCTGCGTCAGCGCCCGCGCATGGTGCACCTCAGAAGGTGCGGTGCAGACGGCATCGATAAACCAGCGCTCGGACTCCGCCAGCTCGCCCAAGGCGTAGCAGGCAGCACCGAGGTTGAAGGCGATCGAGTGGTCGCCTGGCCGGGCGGCGATCGCCGCCTCGAGGAGGGGCCGGGCCTCGGCAAACCGCTGCATCCGGTAAAGGACGCAGCCGAGGTTTTTGAGCGCGTCGGGGTGCCCGGGGTCGGCCGCGAGGGCCTTCCGGGCGCACACCAGCGCCGCCTCGTGTTGCCCGCGATCGGACAGCAGCGAGGCGACCGAAAACCAAGGCTCGGGGCGCTGAGCGCCCCGTAACCCGGTCGTGTAGTAGGCCAGCGCGCCGTCCAAATCCCCCGCGACGTGCCGGCTGTAGGCGGCCTTGAGCGCGGTTGCGGTCAGGGCGACACCGTCGCGTAGCCCACGCCATACGTATGCGTGGAATTCGGCGCGGTATGCGGGGTCCAGATTCCCGCGGTCGTCAGCGTACCGAGGTTGGCCGAGTTGTCAGTCGAGTCGGTGATCTCCTTGATGATCGTGACGTCGGCGCAATTGGGCGGGATGGGAACCGCCAACGCGGCAGTCGTATCGATCTGGACCTTGGGTGAGGTGCCGCCGACGAGGCCGGTAACAACGGCGCTGGCAACCGTCATGACGCCCTTGGTGAAGGGGACAGTCAGCAGGGTTGAGGCCGCGGTGATGAGCGACAGCGCATCGACCTGGGCGGCGGTGCCGTCATTGGCCCCATAGGTGACCGTGCACACACCGGCAGTGATCGCGGACGTGCCGGGATCGACACGCACCTGGCATTGCCGCAGCACATCGGGCTGGTTGGCGACCGTCAGCGAGGTGTTGCTCAGCGCCACCGAAGTGACGATCTGACCGACGGTCAGAATGGTCGGTGCGGTCTTTGGCACATAGTGCACAGTCTCGCGCCGCGCCGGGATGTAGCCGGCTCCCAATGCGTAGGCCTGGTCGCGCGGATCGATTGTAAAGGTGCCGTCTGAATTGGCGGCAACCGTGCCCGAGAACGGGCCCTGAAATGCACCGGCCGGGGTAACGCCGACGGCGCCGATCACTGTAACAGTCATGGAAACTACTCCATCGAGGGAAAGACCCGCGCCGTCGCGGCGTTGGTCGGGGGGTGCCGGGGTTAGCTAAGAACGCCGGTGCTGGTAAATCCGGTGAGCGGGGCGAGCAGATCGATCACGTTCTGCTTGGTGAGGGTCACTGTGTTGCCGCCGACGGCGATCTGCACTGTCGGGTTGGCGCCGACAAAGCTCATTTGACCCTGCACGAGGGTCGCCTTGTTGCCGTGCGCGTCGACGACGGCATAAGTGACGCCGCTGGGACCCGCCATAGTCTTTGCTGCTGCCATTTTCAAAAGCTCCAGAGAGAAACGGGTGATTAAAGAAATGATCGGCTAAGACGGCGCATCGCAGGTCAATCGCGTCCACCCTTCGGCGACATCGCTATCCGATCGCGTACAATAGGTCTCGATCGTGTAGACGGCGCCGCCGACGCAGCCGCCGATCTGGAACAGGATCGCCGCATTGGCGATCCCGGTGCCGCCAATCGCGGCCGCGGCCGTGCCGACTGTTGGGCCACCAACGAGCCGCGATTGCGGCGATGCGTCAGTGCCGGACCGCAATGTGATGCGGATGGTCGGAGTGCCGGTCAAAGTCACCCCGCTCGGCAGGAAATTGCCAAAGTCGATGGCGCAGGTCTGCACCTGGGTCGGCGCGATCGACGGCAGGTCGTTGAGTTTTGGCATCGGACCTCCGACGGTACGCGGCGCAACGATCGTGTAGCTCGACGGCAACAGCGCTGGTTGCAGTGCGTAGAACCACTGCGCGGCCGCCACGACATAACGCCAGGGCAGGGCTGCCAGACCGTAAACCTTCTCCGCCATGCGGATACCCCCGTCAGCCTCGCGCGACGTAGCTCCACGGCGGGACAATCAGCAGAAACCGCGTGGTGATATCGAGCGCCGAGGGAACGCTGACGAGCATGATCCCGACCATGCCAATCGCAGAGGCGCCGGGCAGCACGAACAATCCGATCACAGCCAGATTGCCGGCTGAGGCGGTCGCCGCGGCACCCACGAGCGTGGGTTCAAGCGTTAGCGAGAGATTGCCGGCCGCGCTGCTCGCTGCGGCGCCGGTCAGCGTGTCGGCGAGCGTCGGGGTCAGCGTCCCGGCCGCACTGGTGGCGGCAGCACTGCTCAGCGTGTCGTCGACTTCTGGGGTCAGCGCACCGGCCGTCGCGGTCGCGGCAGCGCCGGTGAGGTTGACGGTCCCGCCGGAGGAGGTCGATACCGTGATCGTCCCCGCGGCACTGGTAGCCGCTGCACCGGTCAGGGTGTCGGCGAGCGTCGGCGTGAACGAACCGGCCGAGCTGGTGGCCGCCGCCCCGCCAAGGGTGTCCAACAGCGTCGCATTCAAGCCGCTGGCCGAGGCAGTTGCCGCCGCACCGGTAAACGTCTCGGCGACGGTTTCGGCGAGGGTGCCGGCGGCACTGGTGGCCGCTGCACCAATCAGGGTGATCGATGCCGTGATCGCCAGTGTGCCGGCAGACGCGGTCGCCGCCGCACCGGGCAAGGTGACGGCCACGGTTTCGCTAAGCGCGCCGGCCGAGGCGGTTGCCGCGACCCCGGTCAGGGTGTCGGCGATCGTCGGCGTAAACGAACCGGCCGAGCTGGTGGCCGCCGCCCCGCCAAGGGTGTCCAACAGCGTCGCATTCAAGCCGCTGGCCGAGGCAGTTGAGGCCGCACCGGTAAACGTCTCGGCGACGGTTTCGGCGAGGGTGCCGGCGGCACTGCTGGCTGCGGCCCCGGCGAGCGTGTCAGCAATCGTCGGTGTGAACGAACCGGCAGAGCTGGTCGATGCGGCGCCGCTCAGGGGGAGGTCGATTTCCCGGGTTATCGTCCCGGCCGAGCTGGTCGCTGCCGCACCGGGCAGCGTCACGTCGGTTTCCTGGATCGCCGCTACCGTCCCGGCTGAGCTGGTCGCCGCCGCACCCGGCAAGGTGACGGCCAGCGAGGGTGTCAGGCTTCCGGCCGCACTGACCGCTGCCGCACCGTGCATCGGCACGACAAACTGCGCCGCCGGCGTCAGCTTAATGTTCTGCGAGGGACTCTGCCCGGCCGTCAGAACGATCAGCGTGCCGCTAATACCGGCCGTTGGCTCGCCGGGGGTCAGCGTGATCGTTGTGGTCGGGGTCGCGGTGAGGACGACGACGGTCACCGCACGCCCCTCAGTTGGTCGGGATCAGCGTGTTGACCGTGGTGCCGGATAGGTTCGTTGCGGCATAGTAGGCCACGACGAAATGCGCCACCCCGGGATAGGGGGTCGGGCACGCGTAATTCCCATTGCTGTCGGTGATCGTGGTGCCCGCCAGCACATCGGCGGACACCCCGTTCGGGTTGCCGATGTTGATCGGATTGGTGACAAAGGCCTGCACGGTGCACGCCGCCAGCGGATTGCCGTTGGCGTCGACGCACTGGCCGCGAATAAACACTTGGCCGAGCTGGCCGCCCTCGCCATACCTCCACTCCTCGTAGCCGGCGCCGATCCTGCCGTCGCTGATATCGTTACCGAGCAATGTCAGACTGACGGTCGAGTCGCCGCTGCACATCTTCGAGAGCGGCCACAGCTGGTGCCATTGCACCCCCTGATAACGGTTCGATTGGGGGCCGCGGTGCTGATAGTCCCAGTAGTAGCGGCCGGTGTAGAGGTCGCTGCGGTCCTCGTCCCATAGCGCGATGTTCGATGGCTGAAACGAATTGACGACGCCGCCAATCCCGCTGCTCATGACGGCAGCGCGAGATCAGTGCCGGGCACGATGATCATCTGCCCCGGCCGTTGGCGGGCGTGGTAGGAGCGCACGGTGTCCTTGGCCTGGTCGAGGCAGGCGATGGCATAGGCCAGATCCTCGATGTTGCCGGCGACGCTCATGTTGCCATTGCGGCGCACCCGGATCTCCAGCACAAAGGTCGTCGCGTCGCCATAGAGGTCGTCCGGGTCCCGGGTGGCTTCTGCCATCGTCAGCTCCTCATTCGTCGACGACAAACCAGAAGTTCATTGACGCCGAGTTCGTCGCCAGGTTCCAAATGACCGCATCATTGGAGCTCGCCAGCACAAAACCGCGCGGGAAAGTCCAGATGATGCCGGCACCTGCGGTGGCCGGAAGCCCGACGCGGCGCGCAAAATTGGCCGGCGTAGTGGGGGCCGTGCCCCACGCCACGGCACAGCCGGAAAGTCCCGTTGGATCGTTGGGGTTCTCGGGCAGAACCAACACCGGCGTGGTCTGCGCCACCGAGCCCGAGTTCGCCGGCCGGCCAAACCCGTAAGTCGACGCGGTGGCGGTGATCAGGTTTATGCCGCACTCCATGATGCGCGGCGAATTCGTCGACGCGGATCTGATGTCGCCCGCCGCGGCGCCGGTTGTGGTGACCGTGGTATTGAGAGAAAGTGAATAGATAGCCATCTGCTGGCGCTTCCATCTAGGGGGAAGACCCGCGCCATCGCGGCGTTGGTCGGGGGAAAGCTCGGTTAGGCGATGCGCAACAAGCCGTTGACGTTGTCGGCGGTCGGCATAACCAGGGTCAGCGTCCCGCTGGTGACCGTCTGGGTGCCGCCAAAATCGTGCACCGAGATCGTCCGGCCATTGATCGGCGTGGCGGCAGCGCCGGCCCGCTTCTCGTTGTTGTAGATGACGCCCGCAGTGGTCGAGATCGTCGCCGAGGTCCAGCTGACATTCGAAAACGTGCCGACCGCGGTGCCCGAGACAACGACTGGGGTGGTGTTGGTCATCGCCATGCCGCCCGAGCTGTAGTTGCCGCTCGCGGCGCATTCATCGGTGCCGACATTGGAGGTGCTCGGCGAGCTCGAGCCGGGCGTCCCGACATTGGTTTGCGTGTGATCAAAGGTGTGGGTCGGCGACACCTTGATCAGCAGGATCTTGATCGCGTCGGCGGTAAAGGTGCGCGAGGCGGTGGTGCTACCGGAGGCGGCGACCGACATCGTCAGCGAGACGTTGTCGATCAGGTTGCCGATATAGGCCGATGCCCCGACATCGCCACCGGTGATCGCCATGCCGCGGCACAGGCCGGCGGTCGAGCTGATGCCATCGAGCAGGGTGCTGGTATGGGTCGTGCCGTTGGTCGAAATCGTGGCGTTCAGAGAGTGGTTGCCCGACATCGCCTCGGCTTTGAAGCTGTCGCAAATTCCGGTCGTGGCCATCGCTCAGGCCTCCGTCTTTGGTGTGCCGGGGACGTGGACACGCACCATCTGCAGCGCCGCCTCGAAACCGCCATGCGGTGCCAGCTCCTCATCGGTGCGCTGGAGCACGGCGTGCCCATCGGTCTGCACCGCCTTGAACAGCCGGGCCGCGGGGTGATCGGGGTGCGCGTCGGCGTACCAGCTGCGCTCGATCAGCATGATGTGGTGCATGTGCTCGTGCAGCAGGCGCTCGAGATAGGCCTGCGTCTGCGGCTTCTCGAAATGCCCGGCAAAGCTGGTGCCGCGGGCGGCGGCGAGGATGTCGTCGAGAGCGTCCGGCACATGCCCGCTGGTATCGAGATCGGCCAGCAGCCGGGCATTGCCCTCGCCCGCCAGCGCATTGCGCTCGTGTTCCTGGGCCAGCCGATGATGACCGACCAGCAGCTGCTCGACCTTGTTCTGGAAGGCGGTCGCCTCGCGGAACAGCGCCTCGGGCGCGGTCGCGGCGATATCGATGATCATCTTGGCCGTCACCCCGGCCCATTTCTCGTGCGGGTGCGGGCCGCCATTGGTGATCATACAGCCGACGTTCATTTCAACTTCTCCTAAAGGCGCTGGCGCGCGCTATTCTTCGTCGTCGTCGAGGTCGACGACCTCCCACCAGCAACGGCAATTGACATGTGGCCAATCGCCGTTGGGAAACTCGTCTTCAATCCCGATCACGCCCGCGTCGGCGTTTTCTTGGCAGTCTTCCTCGACTGCGTCGTCGTCTTGGGTAAACCACAGCTTGCCCCGCGCGACGTTGGTGCCGCGCATTGCCGTGTTAAGGCCTTCGCGCTCGGCCAGCGTTGTCTCGTTGTCGGCGATGGTCTTGGCGCGTGCGCCATTAAAGGCGGGTGCGTCGGCGATCGCGTCAGCCAGCTCCTTGGCCGTCCAGTCGCCAGCGGCGATCCCGTCGACGACGGTCGTCACCAGCATGCTCTGCGTGCGCGCTTTGAGCCCGGGGATCAGCTCGGCGGCTTCGCTCTTGGCCCAGCGAGCCGCGAGATCCGGCATCTCGTCCAAGATGGCGGGGATCTCGTCACCGTCTTCCTCGAGCGGCGGCAGCCCGAGATTGGCCCGCGCGTCGTTCCGAGTCTCCGGCACATCTCCAGTAAAGCCAACATTGCGCAGACCGTCTGCGTAGACGGGTGCCAGGTCGCCGGCGATGTCGTCCTCGAGGACCGACCAGTCGCCGAGTTCCACCTGCGCGAGCAATTCGGTGGCCCGCCGCCGGCGTTCCTCGTCGTCGGCATCGGCCATGGTCAGCTACGCAGATCGACCAGCATCTGGTCGGTCGCCGCCTTCAGCGCTTTCTTTTTGCCGCTGGTGTCGACCGACATGTCCGCCTGCACACCCGCCTGGCGGCGGTCCATCGGTTTGCCGGGGTCGTGCAAGCCGCCATCGTCGGCGCGCACGATGTGGCCGCCCATCCGCTTGATGGTGGTCGCTTCGACCGCGCTGCGGACGCCATCGACCACCACGGATTTCCCGGCGGCAAGTCGCTTCTGCACGCGGCGCTGCAATACGACTGAGGTCGCATTGGGGGCGGCGCTGTGCGTGGCGTCGCCGACCGCTTCCATCAGATCGCGCGGCGCGGCACCGCCCAGACGCAGCGTCGGGTTGTCGCGCAATTTGCCCTCGGTCTGGGCCTTGTTCAGACCGGCGAGCGTGCGCACCGCCTTCTTGACGGGCGCGCCGGCATGCAGCCGGGTAAACCCGTGCGCTGTGCAGAGGTGCTTGCAGACGTCGGTCTTGCGCGCACCGGAATGCCCGGTGATGCCGATCAGCATGATATGCTCCGAATAGAAAGGGGGGTCGCCCGATGAGTGAATTTGTTCAATCGGCCCAGCGCGAGCTGGCGCGCCTCGACCAGGACATCGACCGTCTTGAAAAGGAAGCCGAACAAAACCGCCCGCGCCGGGTGCTGCTCCGCGCATTGCTGGCCCTATACCCGGTCGGCCCGAGCAGAGTGCTGCCGATCCGCCGTCCGCCGGCTCGCGTCAGGACAACCGGGACACTTCCACAACCGCCCGTCGGCGTCGGTGCACGAACCCTACTGGTGAGCCTGACTGCGGGGCGGAAGGCCGCTCGTCAGCCCCCGCCGCGCCAAAAGGTGACCGGCGAGGAGGTTATCGAGACGCTGCGCACACTGGCGGCGGATCATCCCAACGGCGTTGGTCCGCAAAAGGTCATCGACAAGCTGCAGAAGCCGGCGGAGTACATCGACTATCCGCAGCTCCAGGTGCTGATGACGAACCTCGCTAGAAGCAACAAGATCCGCAAGCTTCGCGCCGGCCGCTATCTTCCGCCTGTCGAAGACCAACGGGTTCGAATGGTTGGCGATTCGCCCTGAGTGTGTCGACGTCGCGGCGGCGACTAGGGAAGCCGGCTATTGAAAGTGCTGCTCGAGGATGCCGAGGGCGGCGATCAGGATCCCCGAGGCGGCTTCCTGGCTGACCCGGTGGCCGCTCCAGCCCTGCTCGAGCGCCCATTCCTTGAGCGAGCGCTCCCAGCCGACGACGTGCCACAGGACAGAGCCGCCAGGTGAGCCGATACCACCGGCGGCCAGGATGGCACGCCAGACCTGGTCGCGCGCTGCCTCGATCCCGCCGCCGCGGCTGGAAGGAGCGGGTCTGCCGCCGGAGGGTAATCTGTTCATATCGCTGGCGCGCAGCGGATCGAGTTGCGCCAAGCGGAAATAGTTGCGGAAGATTTCGCCGGCCCGGCGCATCCCGGCAGTGATCGAGCCGCGCCGCTCCATGACCTTGAGCGTGTCAATGGCGCGGCGACCGGTCATACTTTCACCAGCCGTCGCCCAAGGCGGCTGTGCATCCGGTGCGAGCGGCGCGACGCGCGGCCGAGCTCGTCGCGCTTGGTGATCTGTGTCCATTGGCCGTCGGGCAACTCGATCCCGAGGTAGCCGCCAGACAGCAACGCCGGCGCCGGCGCTCTCAGGCGGCGCATTGCATCATAGGGGCCAGGCCCGCCGGTGAAGTAAGCCGGGTAGCAGAAATCGGTGAGCCGCACCGTCGGCCAGCGGTGTTTCGCATAGCCGTTGCGGTCGGCCTCGACCGCGTCGCAGACTTCCTGCAGGCAGTGATACTGACTGTAAGGAGCCGGCAGCGGCAGGATCGTGTTGGCGTCGGCATCGGCGAGCATCTCAAGAAGCTCGTGCGTCAAGTCGATCGTCCAGGCCTCGCCATATTGCATGGCGTCCGCGGCAAAGACCTTGCCCTCGGGCGTGCCGGTGTTGTCGTCGTGATAGCCGCCAGCGCCGGGCACGTCGGTGGTGTCGAGGATGTAGAGCGGCCACATCCCGCTCGGCACCGCGTTTTTAAGGCCGGCGAAGTGCAGCGTCGCGGTATAGTGCCAGTGCGGCGCAAAATCCTCAAGGACCTGCGCCTGAAAGGCCGGGAGGCAGGCCTTGATCTGAGCATCGGTAAGAACCGTGCAGCGGTTGACAATGACGATGTCGGTCATTCAAATTCTCCGAGGTGGCGTGCGCAGTTTCCACTGGTCACCAGAGATGACTCTCAGTGGTCTCGTCATTGCGGGTAAATCGCGGTTACCGGCGGCATGGTCTTGGCGAGCAGCACCAGAAGGTCGATGACGGCGAGGCCGATCGCGGCGATCAGCAGATAGATGTTGAGCTCGCCGGCGGCGCGGTCGAGACTGCGGGCCAATTTGCGCATCGCGAGCCTCGCATGGTCATGGGTAAGGTCTTGGTCTGGCTGCGCCAGGGCCGCACGGTGGGGATCTCGCCACTGTGCCTGGGCGTAGCGTGCTATGCGGCAGCGCTCACGCTCACGCTCCTCGCCGCCGTCCTGCTCCTTTAATCCTCGGCTTAGTCGTCGTCGTGCGTCTGCAGTACCTGCACCCGCAGTTCGCTGGCGCCGGCTTCCATGGCGCCCTCGGCGTGGTGATGGCCGCTCAGGATAAAGAATTTCCCGGCGCGCTCGATCGCGGCACCGTCGAGGACCAGCGGCACCATCGCGTCACTCTGGCCGTGCTCGGCATAGATCTCGGCGTCGTGGTCGACCCGGTCACCGTCGACGACACGCTGCAGCGCGACCAGGTCGGCGGTCGGCACGGTGCGCTCGGTGTAGTGCAGCCCGCGCGCGCGGATCGTCGTCCACGAGGTATGCAGAACATCGGCGGCAGTGATCGCGTCGGCTAAGGGCAGCTCGGCTGGGCGCCGCGCGTTGTCGGGATCGACGTGGCCACCGGCCTTTGCCGCAGCGGCCTCGAAGAACCGGCAGTGGCCGTGGGGATGGATATCGCCCTCGACCAGCGTGCAGCTGTCTGGCGCACGGAACATCGTGCAATGCCGGCAGCGCTCAGCCTCGACCGGGCCGTCATCGGTGTAATCGGCCTCGTCCTGGCTGATCGTGGCGCCGGATCTGGCTAAAGCTTCTCCCAGCCCTCGAGCCGCATCTCCTGCGCCAATTGCTTGGCCACGTCCCGCGCCCGCTCGGCGAAGAAGTGCTCGAGCCTCCGCTGCAATCGGGTCTTGGTCCGGTCGAGCAAGGCTATGTTGCGGCGGCTCTCCCGCCGCTTGGCGAAGAGGGTCGTCGGCGACTTTGCCTACCCCGTCCTTGGGTTTCCCCTTCCCGCCGGCTTCGGCGCCGCCCTCGGGCTGCTCCGGTTTGGCGGTCGTCGGCTGCTTTTTGCCGCCCGCCGGTGGCGTTTTGCCGTTTGTCGACGGCGGCGATTTTTGCGGCGATTTTTGCGGCGATTTTTGCGGCGATTTTTGCGGCGATTTTTGTCCGGGCTGGGTCTGGCGCGAATTTGGCGGTTTTCCTGGCGCACCCCGGTCGTTTTGACCCGGTGCGCCGCCCGGTGGCGGCAGCATCGGCATGATCGGCTCGGGCGGGTTGAGGATGCTGTCGAGCGTCACCGGACCGGTGGCGGTCTTGAACATGATCTCGTCGCCGCCTTCAATCGGGTCCATGCCGAGCTGGTCGCGCGCCTCGTTGATCGTGTAGAGGCCGGCGCCGGCGAGGTTGACCAGCATCGTTGCCTGGTCGGTCGGGTCGATCGGCTTAATGTCGGACCACGCAAACTCGAGGTCCGGGTGGCCCATGCGGCGCTGGATCACCTGATCGACAAGCCGTTTGACCCAGCCCATGAGGGGTGCGAGCCCCTCTTCCAGCGCGGCTTCCTGCGCGGTCTCGGCGGTAGCCCGGTTGACCTGGCGGGTGAACGCGGTGGGTGGCAGCGAGAAGGCGAAGCAGATGACCCGCGCGCGCCACTCGTCGAAATCGTCTTTGAGCGGCGGTTCCTTGATCGACTGGTACTTGGCGCCCTCGGGTCCCCACAGCAGTTTGGTGCGCTCGGCGGTATTGCCCGCGAGTTTGGAATCAAACCAATCCTGGAACTGCGCGATCTGCTCACCGGTCCAGCCGTCCGGCGCATTGACCATGCCGGCGGGGATGTTGCCAGTGGTGAAGTGCTGCAGCTGCATCACGCCGCGGCGGATGCTGGTGTTGATCGTCAGCACGATCTGCTCCACCGGCGAGAACCCGTAGAGCCTGTCGGCGCGCGGATTGCGCGGGAAGTAGATCAGCTGTTGATCGGTAAACTGGCTGACGACCTCGCCTTCCTCGGTATTGGTGCGGGTCCCGTCCTCGAGCAGCACCCATGGCCGCCCGTGGATGATCTGCTCAAATGCCGGCGCTGGCGGCCGCGGCCGCCGACCGGTGTCGTCGATCAAGACCTTGATCGTGGCGCCATCAATGATGTCGAGGCCGATGATGTCACCACCGCGGTTGAGCCGCGGCTCGATCGCCGGTGCATCGGTGACCAGCACCTGGTCGATCAATTCGCGCAACCAGCTGGCAAATGGGGTGATCCCGTCCGGGAAACCCCAGAACTCGGTGAGCTGCTTGATCCGCTTATCCGAGTTGCGCGCTACGTCTTCCTCGTCGCGCGGCTTGATGGTCCATGCCAGCTTCTCGATCTGGTCCTTGCGGGTCTCGATGCACAGCCGCGTGATGTCGTCATTGGCTAAGGCCTTGAGTTCGGCAAAGCCAATCGGCTCAAACGACCGTGGGGTGTAGATATAATTTAACCCGACGGGAAAGTTGTACCTTCTGGTCCGCTCGTAATCGGGCGGCACCAGTGGATAGCCCGGCGCAAACAAGCCGCCCGACGGCTGAAAGACCGGCGCAAACTGTGTGATGTCGCCATTGGTCGCGGGACGGGGGCCACCAGCAGCACCGCCTTGGCTCCAGGCGTAGCTGTAGATCGGCGCGCCTTTGCCCGGTGTCTGTCGGCGGAATGGCGCCATCAGTGTGTTGACCATGCCGACAAGCGAGGTCTGGGTTCCACCGCGTGGCATGTCAGGTCTCGGTGTTGTTGATCATGTTGAACCACTCCACCGATCCCGGCTGCGGCACTGGCTTGGGCCGCGCCTGCTCGCGCGGTTGCGCTTCGCGTTTGGCCTGTTGTCGGTACAGTTCAAAAATGCCCTCGCCGGGCATTGGCGCGACGAGCAGATCGCTAAAGGCCCACACCAGCGCATCGACACGGTCCGGCGATTGACCCGCAGCGACGCGGTCAAGATCGGTCGTGAAGGCGCACATCTGGTCTTCGAGCGTCGGGAAGGTGCCGACGTGGTGCATGCGGCCCTGCTCGTAGAGTGCGGCCACTGGCTCGGCGCGGATCACCTTGCCGCGCGAGGCGTGCACGGCCTTGAACGAGATATTCTTGTCGACCATGCGCAGCGTCGCTTCGACCATGTCGCCGCCGTTGTTTACCTCGGCGACGATGCGGTCCGCCTTGTGCTTGCGGTACAAAGCAATGGCGGTTTTGGCCCAGTCGGTCGGCGTGTAGTGGCCGGAGCTGTCATCGAGCACGTAACCGTGCCCTTCGGCGTCTTTGCCGGCGACGATGATGCCGGTCTCGTCGGAATCCTCGCCACTACTCACGGCCGGGTCGATCGCCACGACGATGCGGACGAGCTCCGGCACGCTGCTATAGGCGGGCCAGCGCAGCTCCTCGAGCCGCGCGCGGTTCCACAAGGCGCCGGGCACGTCCTCAAGGACTTCAGCGTCGAGTTCCTGCCGGCCCAATCGCGTGCCCTCGTACTTGCGGATGATCTGTTGCAGAAAGGCTGGTGCTAGATTGTGCCGGTTCGCGTAAGTCGAACCGCGGACCACGACGGTTGTCGGGTCGGCGAGCAGCTCGCGGATGATCCGAACCGGCCTTGGTGTCGTGGTGACGACGACGCGTGGATCAGTGCCGAGACGAAGCCCGAACATCAGCATGTCCCAGGCCTCGGGGTAGCGCCAGGTGGCGATCTCGTCGCACCAGGCGAGGTCGTGCTGTGGACCACGCAGGCGCTCCGGCTCGTCGGCGCTGTAGGTCGTGGCGATCGCGCCGTTGGGCCAGGTCAGTCGCCGCTTTGACGGCTCGTAAACCGGCCGTTCGGCTTCGAGACCGATGGCGAGCAGACCGCTTTCGCCCTCCACCATGACGTCCCGGGCATCAGCTGCGGTTGCCGCGACCAGCGCGACGCGCCGGTGGCCGTGGTGGTTGACCCGATCGTGGACGTATTCAGCGCCGGTGCGGGTTTTGCCAAAGCCGCGGCCGGCCAGCAGCAGCCAAATGCGCCACTCGCCCGGCGGCGGCAGCTGCTCTTGACGCGCCCAATATTTCCAGTCGCGCGCCAGCAGGTCGCATTGCAGCTCAGTCAGTTTCCCGAGAAATTTTTTCTGCTGTGCTGGTGAGAGCGAGGCGAGCGAGCTTGCGTTCGAGATCGTCTCTTGCATGTCTGATTTCGATTGGGTCGCCGCCCTTGAGCCCGGTGTGTTTGTGGATGCTCACCTCGCTCCAGCCCATCTGGGTCTTGGCGAAGAAGATCAGCAGCGTTGCTTCCGCCCGCGGGTCTTTAATCCCGCCGGCACGCCCGAGCATGGTCGCGGCGATCCGCTGACCGGCCAGCGCCTTCAGTTTGGTCGCACCCGTGGCGATCTCTTGCGTGAAATGCTTGCGCAAGGTCTTTTCGTCGATCGGCTTGCCGCTCTCAGGGTTTTTGATGACGCGGCAAATGTCGGTTTGCGGGATGCCGAAACCGATCATGAGCTCGACATTGTCGCGCTGCTCGGCCGTCGGCTCAAAGGCACGTCGAGGCATTGGCACTGCATAAGTTGTTGGCATGAAAAAGCCGGCGGCCTTGCGGGCGCCGGCTGTCGTTTAGGCTAGTGGCGGATTAGGCCGTCTCGAGTGCTTCCGGGTGCTCGGCGAGATAGAGCATCGCCAGTCTGACGACGCGCGGGATCGCCTCGGTGCCGGCCTCGTAATGCTGGATCTCGCGCCGACTTCGGCCGAGGGCTTCGCCGGCCGCGACTTGCGTCAAGCCAAGCTGGGTGCGCCATTCGAAGCACGAGAGGGTGCGCTGTCGTCCCTGCATGAGCGGCAATCTAGCACATTGCGCACCCATGCGCAATAGCTACGCTTCAAGGCCGCTAAAACTTTTTCCGTGCGTTAACCCATTATATGGGTGACAAGCGCAACAGTTGCGCGATAATCGCACCCATCGGCACTGGAACTGCCGTGAAACCGGAAGGACACCTCAGATGACCCTGATCGCCTCCCGCGACGTCCCAGCTGGTGACAGCTGGGCGTTCCGCGACCACCGCATGCTGGCCGAGCTCAGCTACCGCAATGGCCGCTGGGTGCAGCCGATCAAGAGGCAACCCATCAGGAGTCCCAAAGCAGGCAAGTACATCGGCTTTCGCCAACGCAAGAGGAGAGCACCATGAGCAGCAGCAGCACCGAACTGACCTTCTTCCAGGCCAAGGAGATCAAGATCAGTCGCGGGTTCCCCTGCGGGTACCGCAGAGACAAACGCGACGGCTTCTACACAAGGCAGATATTGATCGTGTCTGCCGACGGCAGCGAGTTTCAGATCAACGTGCACAGCGTGACCGGGCAGGCGCAGCTGCCGGTCGTCGCGGTCGACGAGGACGTCGTCTGATGCGCGGATACGACGACTGGAAAACGACACCACCGGATGATCCGCCCGAAGACCCGGACTGCACCTGCTATCACCACGGGCGGCGGCGCCACCGCCGCGACAAGTGGTGCCCGGTGCACGGCAAAGACCCCGATCAAGCCTACGAGGAACAGAGGGACCGGAGGAGCGAATAGTAACGCCACCGCGGGCGCTGGAAACGCCCGCTTCAACCGGAAGGAACCAAACCATGACTACCTGCACCCGTACCCCATGGGGCAAGCCCGACGACAGCGAGGAATACGAGCCCGGCATCACCTGGTACTCGACGCCGAGCCACGGCGGCTTCAAGCTCGATCGCGCGCACAACGCGCAAGTCCCCGACTACATGCGCCGCGCCGGCGGCTGGTACGAGGAAGACTGCGATTGGGCGATCGTGGCCACCGTGTTCCCGAACGCCTTTCTTGAGCACGACAAAGACCCGGCGAAGACCTTCGAGACCGCGCGCCGCACACTGCGCAACTGGCTCCCGGATGCCTACGAGAAATTCTACGGTGTCGAGCTCAAGCCCGGCGAGAGCTATATCCGCTCCCAGTCACGGCAATAGTGCGTTAACCCAACAAAGGAATTGCACACGCGCAACAGTTGCGCCATAATATGACCGTGCCTCGCTCTGGAAGGCGGGACACGGAAACCGGAAGGACCAAGATGATCACACCCGCACAAGCCGCCGACGCGATCCGTCGCTCGCGCGGCCGTTTTTTTGGCTGCACCTTCACCAAGCACCAGACCGGCGAGACGCGCACCATGTGGGCTCGTTTCGCCGTCGTCGGCAACCCGAAGGGCCCGCACCGCAATCGCGACGATCTGATCGTCGTTTGGGACCACCACAAGCGCGGTTACCGCTCGATCCCGGTTGAGGGACTGACCCAGCTGCGCATTGACGGCCGGGTTGAGGAGGTTCGGTCGTCGGGGAGCCGGGCGATGGAGATGGCCGCAGAGCTGGGTGACCTGCTCTCCCGCGAGTGCCCGCTCGGAGATCTGCTCTCGTCCGTGACACGGACCGAGGGCGATCCCCTGCCATGACCCGCATTCCGATGATCGGCGACCGGCTCTATTGGGATACCGGCATTGGCGAAGGCTTTACCGGCCGTATCGTCGCACTGCAGGGCACGCCGACGAGCGGCGGCACGATGATCATTGAATGGGACGATGGGCGGATCTGGAAAAACCAGCCGCAGCGTCTACTCGACGAACCGCGCTGGTCCTACGTGTAACCCACTGCACAACCGGCAGAATTAACCCACAATTTGATTGCGAGGCGCAATCATTGCGCTATAATCCGGCTCATGAAAACAGCCAATCAAACCCCGGAGCATCCAATGACGACCGCCCGGATTTACACTTTCCCGATGACCGATCGCCACCGCTGCGCGGCTGTCGCCTTTGCCCGGCTCGACGCGGCTCAAACGATCATCAACGAGCGCCAGCTGCAGACCACGCCGCAGACCCGCCTGCACATTCGCAGTCTGCTGGGTAGCGGCTGCCCGCCGGCGAAGGCGGTCGAGATCGCGCTGAAGGCCGACCCGCAATGAACGCGGCACTGTTGTCCCGCCTCGGGCTGTGGGTGATCAGCACCGTTTGCGGCTCGTTCGGCGTGCTCTGCGTGATCGCGTCGTTTAGCAATGGCCGGCTTGGCGCGCATGCGCTGGTATTTCTCGGCACCGCAACCGCAATCCGTCTTCTAGCCTTGCAGGAAAGCAAGTGAACAAGCACCTGCGTTGGATATTACTTGGCGAGCTGGCGATCGTCATGTGTCTGGCGGCCGGCGGAGCCGGCGCCATCGGCACACTCGCCTACAGCCTATTCGAGCCGATCAGCCACGTGCTCGACCAAGTGCTGTCCTACCACTGAATTGGTGCCGGCAATCCCCGGGGGATCTCGCCAATGGAGTGTTCCACCGATGTTTCGAAAGACCCTACTTGCCGCCGCTGCTGTGATCGGCCTGGCCGGCGCCGCTGCTCTCCCGACTGGCGCCGAGGCTCACGGCTACGGCCACGGCGGGTTTTGGCTCGGCTATGGCATCGGCAGTCTTACGCGCTGCCTGGTGTTCGGTTGCGGTTACGCCCAGCCGGTCTACCCGGTCTATGTTCCACAGCCAGTGCCGGTGCCGCAATATGTCCCGGTGCCGGTGGCAACGCCGGTCCCGGCGGCACAGCCCGGGATCGCGCAAACCTGTGGCCCGTGGTGGGAAGTGATCAGCCGCGCCCGGCGGTCGGGCCGCAGCCTTACCGCCGAAGAAGCCTACGCGGCACAATACTGCAACTTTTGATCCCGCCTAATGGCCAACCGGAGCAACGCGCGCCATGAGAAGCCGACCCCAGCCGCCGCTGCCGCCATTGACCCAAGCGCAAGCGCACCGCAACCGCAGACGGTTTTTGTGGGGTTGCCTCGGTGTGCTGGTCGTCATCGCCGGGATGTCTAACCAGAACCCCGCCTCGCACAGTCAGAGCGGCGGCGACCAACGCATGCTAGGGCGACCAAAGGTCCACATCGCTTACTTTCAGTGGCGCAAAGGCGGCTTCGACAGTGTGATGATCGCCGACTTTCAGGTCGACAACGACAACCCATACAGCGTCAGGGATATCGAAATACGTTGCGACGTCAGTGGCGAGTCGGGGACGGTCATCGGCCGGCCCAGCAAAACGATTTACCGCCGCATCCCGCCTCACACGTCCACGTGGTTCATGCAGGAAAGCATGGGCTTCATCTCGTCGCAGGCTGCCACGGCAGATTGCGAGATCGGCTTGGTCACAGCCGAGCTCTAAAAGTGTTGCACGGCGCAACAATTGCGCCTATAATAAGGACAGTCAAAAACGCGGGAGCTGGATACTCCCATCGACCGGAAGGAACCCCGTGAGATCCCTAACCAACGCCGACTTGCAGGTCATCGATAACGCGCTGCGCATCGCCATCGCGGCCTATCGCTCGGATGCCGAGCGCATGACCCTCAGTGGCACGGGCGAGTTTGCCGAGCACTTTACCCGCGCCGCGGACCAGGCCACCAGCGTTCTGGCCTGCATCACTGAGGAACAAGTGCGGCGCGCACCCGACGGGCCGAGCACATGAAAGTGCCGCCCGCGATGCTGGAACACCCGGGCGGCGTGCCCGATGCCGGTGGCACTCCCGGAAGGAAAGCGCCACTGCAATCGAGACGGCAACCCTAGCGGAGACCATTATGCGCGACAACACAACTTTGCCCTGGTCCTGGCTTCGCGGCTATCGCTTCGAGGCGATCGCGGGGCTGGCGATCGTCATGTGTCTGGCGGCCGGCGGAGCCGGCGCCATCGGCACACTCGTCTACAGCCTGTTCGAGCCAATCAACCACATGCTCGACCAAGTGCTTACCTACCACTGACCGAGAAGCCAGAATGGAGGTTCGCCTCGTGACCGAAGCCGACGACCTGATGCTGATGACCAACCTCTATCCGCGTACCACCGGGCTGCCGATGGCCGTTTGGGTGGGTCCCAGCTATGGCGCGCCGCATGATGCGCGGATCAAGGTCATGCAAGTGCACGGCATCCGGATGGACCCAGGCAACCTCGCCGTCGTGGCACTCAGGCCGCGCCCGCATGTCGTCGCCGGTCATCTCTCCGCCGGCGATTTGCAAGCGGTCGGCCGATGGCTCACGCTGAACGAGACGGCGATACTCGACCACTGGAACGGGGTGACAGACGGCGCCGAGCTCGCCCAGCAATTGCGGCGGCTGCCATGAAAGCTGGTGTGCTGACCCAGCAGGCCAAGTGATGGCGGAATACGAAATGGGCAAGAGCGAGCTCTATGAGATGGTCAACATCTATCCAGCGGACAGCGGCTTGCCGATGACCGTTTGGGCCGGGCCCCGCGGCAATGCTCGGCATGATGTTCGGGTCAAAGTCAATATGGCGCACGGCAATCGGATGTCGATCGCTAACACCGCAGTCGTCGCGGTTCGTCCGGCCCCGCGCCTGATTGTCGGGCGGTTATCGGCGGCTGATCTGCAAGCCGTCAGTGACTGGTTGCGGCTCAACGAGGCGGCGCTCGTGGCGCATTGGGACGGCCAGATTTCCGGTGTCGAGCTCGGCCGGCGACTGCAGCGACGATGAGTGAACGCGAAGATACCCAGATCCTCGATTTCCTGCGCGGTCGCTTCGGCCGGCTCGACGATCGGCTCGACCGCATTGACAACAAGCTCGACGGCTGCGCCGCCTTGAGGGGCCGGCGCCCAACCCTTCCGAGGAGACCGCCGAATGACTGATCGCCTCACTCTCGCGCACGCGCTGGAGCAGGGTGGGATCGGTCGCGAAGCGGCGGAAAGCATCGCAACCGAGATCTATGACGCAATCCGCACGAACGTCGCGACCAAGACCGACCTCGGCGAGCTCGAAAGCCACCTGAAGGCAGACATCGCGGCTCTCGAGGCCGCGACCAAGACCGACCTCGCGGCTCTCGAAAATCGGATGCTGTTGCGGCTCGGGCGAATGATTGCGGTTGCCACCGGCTTGATCATCGCAGCTACCGCGACGGCAACCGGCGTTATCCTTCACTATCTGCCTCACGCGTAAGCCGAATGACCGCGCATAGGCAACAGCCGCGTTAAGGAACTGCGCTGATGCACGGCTCCGACCCCGGCGACGATCTTCCCGCCGACGTGCTGGCCGAGATCGAGGCTGACGTCGCGCGCTACCGCGCCACTCGCATCAATGCCGCCCGCAGGCGGCTGACCAAGGCCAAGACACCAGGCTTTGTCGACGTCACGCTTGCCGAGCAGGCAGCGATCGCACGGCGGTGGTTGCGCGGTGAGTCGATGCGGGCGATTGCCACGTCGCTCGATTGGGACCCGGTGTCGATCAGCAGCCTGCTGCACGACTTTACCCGGGGGTTTGTCGACCTCTTTGAGACCGAATACTACAACGACCGCTCAAGCCAGCGGGAAATCACCCAGGCAGCGCTTGCGAAGTTCGATCGCGGTGAGCCATCGTGGCTCCAGCTACGGGTCAGGCGGTATTCGCCAAGTCGTCTCGAACAACTCCGCGCCACCCGCCGCGCCACTGAGCGCGGAAGTTAACCCTCTATTTGATTGCCTAGCGCAACAGTTGCGCTATAATACGGGTCATGCAAACAGCCACCGAAACCGCCCATCAACCCTTGGAGGCTGCCATGCCCCGTTCTTCTTCTCCCTTCCGCAACAACCCGGCGAAAGCCGGCCAGCTGGCCGCACGCAAGCGGCTCTTTGGCGACTACAGCCGCTACGCGGTGGCGCCGGTCCACACCCGCTTTGAGGCGGTCGAGTGGTTCGTGTGGGACGCCCACACTTATGCGGCGCCCGATGATCCGACCCCTGCCGTGATCCGGCAGGCGCCGACCGAGGCCGAAGCCATCGAGGGGCTGAAATGATGTTCATCATCGTCACCGACCTGCGGTCCGAGCTCACCTATGTGCTCGAGACCCGCCGCCGCGGCAGCCGCAAGCTGCGCGCCTCGGTCATGACCGCGCGCGGCCGGGACGGCGACGTGCGCATCGCCTACGCCAAGGTGCCGCTCTACATCCGCCGCGCCGCCAAGGAGGCACTGCCGTGAGCGAGGCCCGTCAGGAGGCCGAACTGCTGCGGCTCGTCGAGGAAACCAAGAAATTCGTCGCAGAGGCCCACAAGCTCGAAGCCGAGCGGCAAAAGCTCGATCGCGAGCACCAGTGGTTCCCGTGGCTGCAGCTGCTGACCTTGGTGGTGTCGAGTGCCACGATCGGCGCGCTCGTCGCGCGGCTGGTGCACTGATGCGCGGTGCCCGCGACGAATGGCCGAACATGACCGCAAGGCGCCGCAAGAAACTCGTTTGGGCGGTCAAAGACTTCCTCGAATGCTGCGAGGAGGAAATCGCTGAAATCAAGGATTGGGACAATGGGCCGTCCTACGTCTGCGACCAAATGCTCGATTTTCTCGACATGAACTCTTGGACGCACGAGTGGCCGGACGGCATATGGCGCGAGGGCAAGTTCGCAGACCAGGTCAGCTGCTGTGTCCGCGCCGGCTTGGACGTCGCCAGTTCACCGTCCGCTGGTGTGCTCGGGTTTGACGTTGGCATGTTGCGCCGCATGTGGCCGCGCGGGGTTCCCGCTTACGTGCGTAATTTCTTCCAACCGCCGCTGACCAACGCCGATCCGCCGACCCTTGGAGTTTGGTTATGAGGCGCCAGGGGACAGCGCCTCTTCCGGGTATGGGTGCCGGGCAATTGGGCCGGCGGCCAGCGGTTCAGGCGTTGCCACGACGGGCACGCGCCTAGCGGCGATCTCGTCGAAGCCGCGACCATCGCCGTCCAGCGTGGCGCGCTTGCCGGTGAATTCCTGCCAGCGCTTTACCGCCACGTCGACATAAGCCGGCGCGAGCTCGATCGCGCACACCACGCGGCCGGTCATCTCAGCCGCGATGATCGTCGTGCCGGAACCGCTGAATGCGTCGTAGATCAAATCACCACTCTTGCTTGTGCGCTCGACGAGCCAGCACCAAAATTTGATCGGCTTGGGGCACGGATGTCCGTTTTTTTCCGCAAACTCGGTGTGCACAATCGCATCCGGGTGACGGCCTTCCCCTCTCGATAGCTTGGGATCTTTGCCGTAGCAAAGAATCGGCTGCCAGCAGCAAAACCCCCACGGCCCAGACCCGATGCCCGCGGGCGTGAACCACGCCATCGTCCAGGTCGGTCGAGGGTACAGTCTGTGATTTCCGTTTCCCGAAGTAACAACGACCACCGGAGCTGCAGCCGCCGCCAGCGGCATGAAACCCTCGATCAGTCGAACCAGGTTCTCTTGACTGTCGTCATATTCGACATAGTCGTTTTTCGACGTTGACGACTCGCCCAGACCGTAGGGCGGGTCAGTCAAGCACAGCGCTGCTTTTCCACAAAGGGCCCGCTCGACGTCGGTGGCCACAGTGCTGTCGCCGCAGAGCAGCCGGTGGCCGCCCTCGGGCTCGGCGGCGAATTCGGCGCCGCACTCAGCGCATCGGCATTGCACCTCGGTGGTCATGCCGCGGCGGCCCGGCCGCGGGCGGCGGCAATCTCGTCAAAGCTACGACCGTCGCCAGCGAGCACAGCGGTGCGGCCGGTGAAGTTCGACCAGCGCTTGACCGCCAGGTCACAATAGACGGGCGCGATTTCCAAGGCGAAACAGCGGCGGCCGTTCGCCTCCGCCGAGATCAGTTGCGTGCCCGAGCCGCAGAACGGCTCGTAAGCGAGGTCGCCAGGGTCGGAGAACGCGGTCACGATTTCGGTCACAAGCTCGACGGGAAACAAGGCCGGATGGGCGGTTTCGATACTCCGTGCTTTGTGTCGCATCACCCGAATGACGCTATCGGGGATTTTTGTCGGCTGCAGGCTTGCAGCGGGGTTCGAACGGCCGGTTATCGAGCCATCCTTCCTGCGCATCCCACCATGGCTGACGGCGATCTCGATATTTTCGGAAAGCTTGTCCTTGGTCTTGCGCGCCCGCTCAGCGACCCGATTGAAGTGAAAGATGAACTCGTGCGACGGAGCGAGACGTCCGTTCCAATCGCCGGGCATGCCGGGGCCCTGGTCCCAGACATACCACCCGAACCGGCGCCAGCCGGCCGCGCGCATCCATTCGATCCAGGCGACCCAATAAGGCTGCCACTCGGATTCGTGATGGACTAGGCCCAGGTTCACGAGCACCTGCCCATCGTGCTTTACCGGCAGGATCGCGAAGACGCCGGACATCAACGCGTCCCAATCCTGCGGGCCCGTCTGGTAGTTGCGCTGCTGCGCGTAGGGCGGCGATGTAAAGCAGATATCCGCTTCGTTGCCATCCATCAGCCGCGTCACGGCATCGGCCCTCGTGCTGTCACCACACAGCAGCCGGTGGCCACCTTCCGGCTCAGCGGAAAACTCCTGACCGCAGTGCTGGCACGCGCACTCGACCGTCACATCTGCCTCTTGATCGCGGCTTCGAGCGGTTGCGTCTTGCGGCAATGCGGGCACGTCACCTTGGCGCCGAGCAGCCACAGGTCACCCGTCTCTGAAACCGGGTGCTCGGGCGGCGGCGGCACATCGTCGGGGTCGGTCCGACCCTCGGTCTTTTCGGTCAGCAGCGCGTTTAGCTCGAGCTCGCCAAAACCGGTTGCCGAGAGGTTAAACCCGGCCATCTTCAACTCGCCGAGCTCGAGCGTTAACAACTGCTCGTCCCAGCCGGCGTTCAGCGCCAGCTTGTTGTCGGCGATGATGTACGCGCGGCGCTGCGCGTCGGTGAGGTGTGCCAGCTCGATGCATGGCACCTGGACCATGCTCAGCTTGCGCGCCGCCAGCACACGACCGTGGCCGGCGACGATGCCGTTCTCACCGTCGACCAACACCGGATTGGTGAAGCCAAACTCGCGGATGCTAGCGGCGATCTGCGCGACTTGCGCGTCGCTGTGGGTCCGCGCGTTGCGCGCGTAAGGGATCAACGACTCGACCGAGCGCAGCACGATCTTGTCGGCCATGGGCATGGGCATGGCGATCGGGTCACCGTGAAGTTCGAGCTGGTGCGGCCGTGCGCACTGTCCGTTTCGCGCCGACCGTCACCACATCGGCATGGGTCGGCTCGCCGCTCTTTGATAAGAGGGAAATTGGCCGGCGCCGGCGTCTACACAGCGTCGCCGGCGTGCTCGAAGAGCGGCGGTTTGCTTGGGCTTCGGGCGTATTCCGCAGCGCGGCCGCGGGCCGCGGATCGGGCTATTTTCCCGTTGGGGTCGCTGCTAGTCCCGGGTAGCTCAGTTGGTAGAGCGACGCGCTGTTAACGCGTTGGTCGGGGGTTCGAGCCCCTCCCCGGGAGCCATCTTCTAGCCCCATAGCGACTGCAGCCAGCGCCAGGCGGTGGTCAGCAAATCCACCAGCGCCAGCCAGGCGACCGCGAAGGCGAACGCGCAAAGCGCCGCGATGGCGATCCGCGTCAGCCTCTCGAACAGCGACTCAGGCTTTGCGCCGCGAATTGCTAGGCCGCTCGTTGCGCCAGGTTCGCTGCTTGAGCCGCTCGATGCGGCGCTCGTCGATCTCCTGAAATGCCTTGTCGTGTTCGTGAAACGAGTACCCGGGGAGGCGCCACCGGTGGCCCTTGCCGTCGGGCGCGCAGTTCGACCATTCGGCAATGGTCCACCCATCAGGACGCTCGGCACTTCCGAGAACCCGCACCCAATAGAAGCCTACTTTCCGTGATTTGTCTGGCACCGCGGGCAAAAGGGGGACGGTCGGGGAGACCAACCGTCCGAGTTGCTAATCGGGGACAAAGATCCGGGGCGCCCGCTCCGGACCCTCAGAGATCCTAGTCGCCTTACCGCAAAGCGTTAAGTCGGGGTGTCAGGCGGCGGGACGGCGACGGCGAAGCGCCCGATATCATCGCAACCGGAAATGAGTGGAGCAGCATTTTGCAAAAGCGTCCGACGGCTGTCGTGGTGATCTACAGCGCCGCGACCCTGCACCTGGTCGAAGCCTTCATCATCGCCCAGTCCAAGGCGGCCGATAACTCGATCCCGATCGCCTCGCTGCTGAGCGCCTTTGCCGGTCAGCGCATCGCTCTGGCCGCCACCATGCTGCTCGCCGCGTTGTTGGCGCTCAGCGGAGCCCTCCAGCGCCCCGGGTGTCTCGCCATCTTCACGCTGATCCCGCAGCAGACCTTGCTGGTGATCACCGCGATCGGCGCGTTCGCTTACGCGTGCATGGGGCACTACGCCGACGGCTACGAACCGGCGGGCGGCGGTCTGTTCATCTTCGCCGACCAACTGCCGCGCGTGCTGTTCGCCATCGCCCACGTGGTGGCCAGCTATCAATGGTTTTGGAGCTCCGACTTGTCGCGCTCGCGCTGGAAGACAAGCACGGTCGATAAGATCCTCGCCGAGGCGAATTGGGCGTCGCTGTCCGATGACCGCGAGGACGATGTGCTGGTGATCCCGGTCGACGACATGCGCGAGATCATCAGGGGCCGGCTGTAAGACGGCCGCGGGAGCCCTAATTCAGGCGGCGGCCGCGAGCTTCTGCAGCTTGCGCAGCGGGGTGCAGGTCAGCCGCCACCCGGTCTGCACCGTGTGTGTGAAACGGGATGTGAATTCGGCCGCGGTAATCCCGAGGAACTCGAGGAGCCTCGTCTTATCGGTGCGCTGCGAGGTGCTGGGCGGGCTCAGCACGATGCGGTAGACGGCGCCTTCGACGCGCAGGTGGCCACGCCGGATCGCCTCGGCCTTCAGCGCCTCGATCGCCGCCTGATGGTCGCCGATCTCGTCGGCGAGTGTCGCCGGCGACAGCCCGCGCAGGCGCTTGGCCTCGGGTTCGAGACGCTTGGTCACTCGGGAAACCTCCGAATAAAACCTCCGGACACCGGAAACCTACTGACCCGTTTCATTCGGTCTCCGGGATAGCCACCGCGCGGACCGCGGCGTCCTTGGCCTCCAGCAGCTTGCGCAGGCTCACCGTGCGCTCCGGGCCCTCGGGCACGCTCTGCGCGATGTGATGGGCGAGATGGGCGAAGGCCTGCGAGACCGGCTTCAGGTCGTCACGCAGATGGTCGTAGGCGAAGAACTTCAGCATCCGTTCCATGGGAAACTTCCGAACGCGGCTGCCCGGTTTCGGGCAAGATTGGGGTGATCTGGCCATGCGCGGGCCGATCCCAGCGTTGGCTGTAGTCGAGGCGGACGTAGACGGCGTTGCGTTTGGCACCCGAGCCGATCGGCATGTTCGGCCGCTTCCGGTAGCTCCGACGGGCGGTCATTCGACCCTCCAGATCCGCATGTGGCCTGCCTCGTCGAAGCCGGCGGCGAACCTGCCGTAGCCGCGCTTCTTGGCGACCTGGCAGGCCGTCTTCAGGGTGGCGAGTTTCGCGTTGTCGACGCGGCGGCTCTGCCCGACCTTGAGCTCGGCGAGCTCGTATTTGTCGTTGCGCATCCATCGGCGATACCGGTCAGCTTGGCGCTGCGGCTGCGGCACCCCGTCGTCGACCTCGCCAAGCACTACCGGATCGACGCCCTGTTTGTGGTCGAGCAGCTGGAAGCCGCTTCCCCAATCGTTCCTGATCGAATAGGGCGTCGGCTCGAGAGCACGGCGCAGCTTGCCGATGAAGACGTCGATGATCTTGTAGTGCGGCGGGTGGTCCGGCTGGTCGCTGTAAAGCAGGGTCATCAGCGTGTCGGTCGACACCACCTTGTTGCGGCGGCGCCAGAGGATCTCCAGCACCTGCCAGAATTTCGGCATGATGTGCTCGCCGGCGACGGTGTGCCGGTCGTGATCAAACCACGGCGGCGGCAGCTGTTCGGCTTGGCCCGCCAGCTCAGCGCGGCATTGCTCGCACAGCGCCATCAAGCACCTCGCCGCGGGGTAGAATCTCGATGAGCCGTCCCGACACCGCCCCATTGCACGTCGGCCTCGATGACGAGGCGTTGCGCAACCTCCTGACCCGCCAGCCGGTGATTTTGCGAGCCAGCACCGGCGAGCGCGTTGCGCTCGAGGCCGGGGAGATCGACTTTGAATGGCTCGCCGAGTTCGCCACCAAGGCGGTGCGCGAGATGATCTACGGCGAGGGGACCTCATGACGACGATCGCCGATGTCGCCGTGGCCGCGCGCCACGGCCAAACCGAGCTCATCGTGACGCCAGAGGGGATGGCCGAGCTGGTCGACATCCTGACCAACGACGAGCGCTTTGGAACCCCGATCCCGCC
>Ga0306925_10000653_pt1 | contig 26041 bp, 22 predicted proteins | sample flu12Cox44000176_FD_203755 | JGI IMG/M metagenome (GOLD analysis project Ga0306925, IMG submission 203755) | Lab enrichment of tropical soil microbial communities from Luquillo Experimental Forest, Puerto Rico - flux8day.12C.oxic.44.000.176 (v2)... | ecosystem: Environmental > Terrestrial >... | reverse complement strand
GGCATCATTGTTGACTTAGCGAAGTTCAAGCAGATTCCGTCGACATGGGTTCGATTCTTTTTCCAGGGTGAACCGGGATATGCCTTAGTCGAACAAGTGCGCTACATCGATCGGAGTCGATGCAAGACCAAAATCGGTGAACTGGTCGACTACGATTTGGGGTTCTTGGAAAACAAGTTAAAGCAGCTTCTTTTTCCAGAATTATGAGCGTCGGCTTCAGTCAGTGCTGGCAGCTGCGACAAACTCCTGCGGGAGCCAGATCGCGTACCCGATGGGGCGCGTTCAAGGCGGAATCCTATCTCTTCAGTTTGGAAATGCTGCTGCGGCCATTGGTCACCCAGATGTTTGCTCTGTCAAAGGTCACCTGGAGAGGAAGTTTTCCGACGCTGAAAGATCCGAGCACGGAGCCATCCCTGGCTCGCAGCTCCAGCATATGGATAATGCCGGGAAGTCGGCAAACCGGAGAAGTCCAGTTCTAGGACTGCAAATGGATGATTATGCCGTTAATCGGGCCAACCGCATTACTTCCGAGTTGCCGACCATCAGAGAGTTGAGATTTTTCAGCCGACGACGGAGCCTTTGACAAAGGCCAAAGTATTCACACTTGTGCCGATTCGTTCCGGTCACTGCGGCGAAGACACCAGACCCGCCTGCCGCATGACGGAGAGCATGTCCCAAAGGCTCCACTCTTCGCATATCTTTCCTGCTTTGAAGCGGAAAATCGTCATACCATCAACGCTGATCTTTTTGCCCGTCGCGGGAAATCCCATTCCCGGCTGAGCGTTCGTGCCCCAGGCAGTCCAATACACGGCCACTAAGTCTCGCTCCGCCAGAATCTGGTTCACTTTCACCTTCATATCCGGCATGGCCTGCCGTTCTTCTCTTGCCGCAGCTATATCCTCTTCCAGGGTGGCGTCGCGAGTCCCCCCGTGCGCTACGAAATTCTTGGAGTGCGACTCTGCGTACCTTTCCAAATGGTTTTGGCCGATTGGGGCCCATCGCGGGGATCTCACAGAGCCGTTTCCAGGCCTTCTGTTTCTTGCTCTCGGCGAGCAGATCCCGCCGTGCTTCTTGGCGCAACAGCCGCAGCGCGTCCAGTTGTTGGTAATAGAATTCTGCTCGCCGGCGTACCCCAGGTTCGTGGATCTTCGCGAGCCACCCCGCACGATGGCAGTGGGCATACACCCGCTTGACGGTACAAGGGATGGCCCGACTTCGATAAATGGCTGGCGCGCTGGCGTCCCTGACGCACATCCCCACCGATACCGGGACAGCTTCGCAGTGGACATGCTGGCACGCGGGGCAAGCCCTTACCGTGTAGCAAAACTGCTCGGGGATACCGTGGCAACCATCGAGAAACACTATCCCCGTTTGTGAGGGAATTGCGGGGAGCTGACGCGGCGAATCGTGGAAAGCGGCGAAGGTTCGGAGAAAACCCATTGCACAAATCTTCCACAGTCGGAAGCGCCAAAAGGAGGGATGTACTGATTCTAAAACAGTTAGCGGCGGATGAGCCTGTAAGCCGGGTTCTGTATGGCGCGAGGCCCTTGCGGACGTTTGCGCCGTGACGATCATTCCTCTAGCCCCGGCCTCGCGACCGGGATCGAGCGACCTACCCGAGGGTTCGTCAGTCCACTCAGCTTGCGCCGCGTGAAAAGGAGCACTTTCGTTTGCACGAAAGGCGCTCAGCGAGCCGGGCCTGCTCTGCCCTCCTATTTGGTCTTGCACCTCGCGGGGTTTGCCATGCCCCCAATGTTGCCACCGGGGCGGTGGGCTCTTACCCCACCTTTTCACCCTTACCGGCGATGCTGGCCATTCGAAGATGTCCCGAAGGTTTTCCTCCGGGCTATCACCGGGCTGCTTCGCAGGCGGTATATTCTCTGTGGCACTGTCCGTGGCCGCTCTGTATGACCCGAGCTAAAGCCCGTCCCTACAAAGTAGTCCCCTGGCGTTACCAGGCGCGATGCCCACTCCGCTTGCGCGGATTCGGTGTCCGGACTTTCCTCCCGCTCACCCTTCGTCCACCTTCCGGCGGACTCAGGGCAAGCCAGCGATCATCCAGCTCACCCGCCACCACTATTATACCGCGAGTCATCACTCCGTGAATTGGCTTGTTACTTCAATCCAATGAGTTTTTCAAATTCCTTCTCCGTCAGAATGGTTACGCCGAGTTCTTTCGCTTTGTCGTACTTCGAGCCGGGGTCGGTGCCGACGACGATGTAGTCAGTTTTCTTGCTAACCGAACTGCTCACTTTGCCACCATGTTGCTGCACCAACTCTCCCGCCTCTTCCCGCGAGCGATTCGCCAATCCACCCGTAAACACGAATGACTTCCCCGCGAGCTTCTGGCTCTTCACTTCACGCTTCTCGGCGGTGGGATGCACGCCAGCCTTGTGCAGCTTCTTGACGAGATTGCGGTTCGCGTGCTCAGAGAAAAATTCCACGATGCTAGCCGCAACCTTAGGCCCGACCTCGGGGACCTGCTCCAGTTCCTCCTGCTTGGCCGCGGCCAATTCCTCGAGCGAGGAAAAATGTTCTGCCAGGAGCTGCCCCGTTCGCTCTCCAACAAAGCGGATCCCCAGCGCGTAGATGAGCCGTGAAAGCAGATTTTTCTTGCTGGCCTCGATCTCGTCCAGCAAATTCTGAGCCGATTTTTCCCCCATGCGCTCGAGATTGGCTAGCGGGTCGAGCTTCAGCGAATACAAGTCCGCGACATCCTTGACCAGACCCCTCTCCACGAGTTGGTCCACGATCTTGTCGCCGAGGCCATCAATATTCATCGCGTGCCGCCCGGCAAAGTGCAGCAGAGACTCTTTGAGTTTCGCGGGGCAAGCGGCATTCACGCAACGATACGCTACTTCGTCTTCTGCTTTGTGAATCGTGCTGCCGCAGACCGGGCAATTCTTCGGCATGCGGAAAGCCTTGCGCGGCTTCCCTTCCTTGACCACCTTCAGGACGTGCGGGATCACTTCTCCTGCGCGCTCGATCAACACTGTATCCCCTGTGTGCAGGCCCAGCCGCTCGATCTCGTCCATATTGTGGAGTGTGGAACGGCTGACAGTGACGCCTCCGACCTGCACCGGCTCGAGCAAAGCCACGGGCGTGAGCGTGCCGGTACGGCCCACCTGCACAATGATGTCTTTCACCACAGTGGTTTCCTGGCGCGCAGGGTATTTGTAGGCAATGGCCCAGCGCGGGGCCTTGGCGGTAAACCCCAATTCGTTTTGCAGCGCGGTGGAGTTCACCTTGATGACTACCCCATCAATTTCGTACGCCAGTTTCTCCCGTTTAGTGTCCCAAGCATCGCAGTAGGCAATGACTTCTTCGATCCCGTCGCAGAGCTTCCAGTCATCCGAAGCGCGGAACCGCAACTGCTTTAGAACCTGCAGGGATTCGGAATGCTTGGCGTAAGGCACCTTGCCATCCACGAAAAGATAGTAGGCGAAGAAATCGAGGCGACGCTGCGCAGTGATCGCGGGATCGAGAACGCGCATGGTTCCGGCGGCGGAGTTTCGCGCGTTTACATAGAGTTTGCCGCCGATTTCCTCCTGCTGCCGGTTCAGAGCTTCGAATGCCTTGCGTGTCATCATGACTTCGCCGCGCACCTCGAAATCCGCGGGCAGCTCGGCTTTTTTCAGCGCCGCCGCATCCACGCGCAAAGGGATGGAGCGAACCGTCTTCGCGTTGGGGGTGACGTCTTCGCCGGTGTTGCCGTCGCCGCGCGTGACGGCGCGCGCGAGCATGCCATCCTTATATTGCAGAGAAATACTCAGGCCATCGAACTTGTGCTCGGCGATGTATTCGATATCCTTGCGGCCGGTACCTTCGCGCGCGCGGCGGTCCCAGTCTCGCAGCGCTTCATAAGAAAACGCGTTGTCCAGGCTGAGCATCGGGCGGGCATGACGGACGGTTTGAAAGCCTTCGCGGGGCGTGCCGCCGACTCGCACGGTAGGTGAATCCGGCGTAACCAGTTCCGGATGGGCCGCCTCGATTTCTTTCAGGCGGTTCATCAAGCGGTCGAAGGCCGCATCCGAAATTTCCGGATCGTCCAGGACGTAGTAGCGATATTCGTGATGGCGAATCTTCTCGTGTAGGTCTGTCACCTCATTTTTCACGGATGCAGACGCCGCCTTGGCCATTTGCCTCTTGTCCCTCCGGTGATGATTGCGGACCGTTTCGTATTATATAGGCATTGCGGGGTGTCTTTGCGGTGGCTAAGAAAATGTCGGCGGTCCGACATATTTGCAAAATCGGCTTATTTTCAGCAAAAACGCGTTTGTTTCGAACATGGGCCGCCCATTGCAAAATGGGCCCCGTATTCGAACGGCAGCTAACTGATGATGGGTGGCCTCAGCACGTTTCCATATAGAATGGTTGTTTCGAGTTAGCCCGGGAGACTATGGATACACAGTTTCAGAACGCGCTCTTGATTCATAACCCCAATGCGGGGACAGGCGGAAACGCGCGGAGGCGATTGCTCGATCAGGCGCGGCAAATCCTCGCGGCCGGCGGCATTGAAGCGGAGCTGGCGGAAACGACCGGCCCCGGCCACGCCACCGAGATTGCGCAGCAGGCTGCGCGCGAGGGGCGGCAACTGGTGATTACCTGCGGCGGCGATGGCACGCTGAACGAAGTGGTCAACGGGCTCGCGAATCTTCAGAACGGTGTGCCGCTCGCTCTTCTGCCTGGCGGAACGGCCAACATTCTGGCCAAGGAACTCGATCTGCAATGGGACATTCCGCGCGCTGCGAAACAACTGGTCGGCGCTGAATTGCGGGAGATTGCGCTGGGCCTGGCCACGCCGCTGGAGCAGCCGGAAAAGAAACGCTTCTTCCTAAGCGTAGCGGGCGCTGGCCCGGACGGCATGATCGTTTACTCGGTGGACCTCGGACTGAAGTCGCGCGTGGGCATTCTTGCCTACTGGTGGCAAGGCGTGCGTGAAGTCCTGCGCTACACGTTTCCGCGGTTCCGCGTGCGCACGGGCGATCGGCAACTCGAGGGCACGCTCGTGGTCGTCGGGCGGACGAAGAATTATGGCGGGCCGTTCAAGATCACCGACCAGGCCGACCTGTTCGAGGAACAATTCGAAGTGCTGGCGCTGACGACGCAAAGTGGCTTGCGCTACCTGAGCTATTTGCCGACGTTGTGGATGGGCAACCTGCGCAAGGAAGAAGATGTGCATTTCTGGAAGGCGGACACGCTGATCTGCGAGCCCCTCGACGGCAATCCCGTCTACGCGCAACTGGATGGCGAACCGTTTGCCCGCCTGCCGGTGGAGTTTTCCATCGTGCCGCGTGCGTTAAAGCTGCTTGTGCCGCGTGATTCCGCCGTGGCAACGGGAATTCTCAGCGGAAACCATCGTAGGATGCGGGGGCATTCGAGAATTTCTGAGCTGTAACCGCCCCGACTGTGGATATCATTACTCACGCCCTGCTTTCTTTTACGCTCACGCGCGGATTTCTTGCGCGGGGCGGCTGGCCGCTTGCAGCGGGGATGATTGCCGCGGGAACGCTTGCCGACGTGGACCTGTTCAGCATTTGGTTTGGGCCGCCGGCGTATCTGGCGTGGTATCGCACGTGCACTCACTCTGTTGTAGCTGCGGTTGTCATTGCCGCGATCGGGTGTCTGATCGCGGTGGCTCTCGGCGGCAAAGCAAAGCAAACCCTCACAGGCTTCCTGCTGGCTTCGTCTCTTGCTGCAGCGATGCATCTTTTGCTCGACGTGTGCCAATCGGATGGCGCGACGTTGCTGTGGCCGCTGCGTACGAGACGCTTTGCCGCAGATCTGCTTCCAGGCTTCGACCCGTGGATTCTGGCTTTGTTGATTGCGGGAATCGCGTTGCCGGAATTATTTCGCCTGGTGGGTTCCGAGATTGGCGCGAAAGAGAAGGCACCCCGCGGCCGCAATGGCGCAATCGTCGCGCTGGCGCTAATTGCGGTTTATTGCGGTACGCGCTACACATTGCACTCGAATGGCGTGGCCGCGCTCGATGCGCATACCTATCACGGCGAAAGCCCGCGACGGCTGGGTGCTTTCCCCGACACGCTCTCGATCTTTAAATGGCATGGAGTTGTGGAAACACCATCCATGCTCTGCCAGGCGGAGGTTCCCGTGGGACCGGACGGGCGCTTCGATGCGGAGACGGCTATCTGCCAGCACAAGCCGGAGAGTTCCCCGGAGCTCACGGCCGCGCAGCAGACCGATCCGGTGCGTATGTTTCAGAAGGCGACACGGTTTCCTCGAGCCACGGTGGAGCGAATGCCGGATGGCTACGAGGTTTTGATTCGCTCTCTCGAAGGATCGCCGGCAGAGAATTCAGGCCGGCGTGTGGCAGCGCGAATCCTACTGAGTGAGGACGCGAAGGTAAGAAGCGAAGAACTCGTATGGGCCAGCGAATTGCGCCGGCGGTGACGGCAGCCTATTCCGCAGCAACCTGATCCGGTTTGTGCCGCAAAATGAAGCGCGAGAGAAGATAACTGATCAGCGCAAAAGCGAGTATGCCCGCGGTGACGTGGAACTTATGCGCCGCAAGAAAGGGCATGGCCTGGTTGCCGAAGCGAATCGCCAAGTAGCCGATGCCGAAATAGCGGATCGCCCGGGCAAGACTGATGGCCGAAACAAAACTCGCCAGCGGTACTTCGAATACGCCTGCGGCAAACACAAATATTTTGAATGGCGTGGGCGGAGGCAGCAGCGCGGCAAACAACATTCCGCCGAAGCCGTTCCTTTCCACCCAATGCCGAATCGCGTGCGCGCGTGCGCCGGCCTTTTTGTGAAAGAACGCTTCCCCACCCTTCTTTGCGAGGAAATAAAGCACGGCGCATCCGAGCACGGAGCCCAACGCGGCCATGAAGGCGTAGATCGGCATGCGATCCGGATGTCCGATGGAGAGCTGCACCAAAAGCAGGTCGTTGATGATGGGAAAGGTCAAAACAGAGGAATCGAGGAACGAGATCAGAAAAAGGCCAGGCGCTCCAAGGGCTCCGGCATAGCCGACAATTTTTTGTCTCCACGCATTTAAGGGCACAGTCAACGAGAAGTCCTCCGCAAAAATGTTTGCTTAGTGTACCAGACGCAGCGGAAGGCATTGGCCGTGTTCCCGCGGCCTAGTTTTTTGCGAGAACCAAGGAAAGTCGTCCTGAGGCGATTCGATGAGGATCGTCGAAGGATCTCAACCTTGGATTGTCGCCGTGTCACGATGGAGATCCTTCGAGCCGCAACCGACGTGTCTCTCAGGATGACAGACGTTTTGTGCGGGAGTAACAGCCCATTTATCTTGGGAGCTCAGAGAAGCGTCTCGATGGCCTCGACAATCACATCGTAAACGAGGTGCAATTCTTCCGGCTCGATTACATAAGGCGGAAGCACGTAGACGACGTTGCCCAGCGGCCGAAGCAGCACGCCGTGCTTCAGGAAAAAATCGTAGAGCTTGGGCCGGAGTGCAGAGAGGTATCCCGCATCGTCCGTACGCAATTCGAGGACACCAATGGTGCCAATCTGGCGCGTGTTGCCAACCTGGTGCAATTCGCGCAACTGCGCCAACCGCACCGCGTGAAGCCCCGCAATATTGGCGATGCGATGGAAAACGGGTTCATCGTCGAAAATCTGGAGATTGGCATTCGCCGCGGCACAAGCCAGCGCGTTCCCCGTGTAGGAGTGGCCATGATAAAACGTGTGCAGCCGGCTTTCGCTGCGAAACGCAGTTTCGACGCGGTCGGTGCAAAGTGTCACGCCCATGGTGAGGAACCCGCCGGTGATGCCCTTTGAAACGCACAGGAGGTCCGGCGTGACATTGGCGAGATCGCAGGCAAACATTTTCCCGGTGCGGCCGAAGCCGGTGAGCACCTCGTCAGCAATCAGCAGCACACCATGCTTCGTGCAAAGCGTGCGCACCTTTTGCAGGAATTCCACGGGATGGATAATCATCCCGCCGGCCCCTTGCAGCAGCGGCTCCACAATCACCGCCGCGATCTGCTCGCCGCGCTCGCCGAGCAAGCCTTCCAACTGCTGAACGCACTCGATTTGGCAGCTTTCGCGCTTCAAGCCAACCGGACAGTGATAGCAATACGCCGAATGCACGCGATGCACCGGGTAGCGCATGGACTGAAAGGGTTCGGTGAAGGGAGACTCGTCGCTGACAGACATGGCACCGGCCGTGTCCCCGTGGTAGCCGTGCGCCAGGGCCACGATTTCGCGCTTCTGCGGCCGGGCGAGATTCTGAAAATGCTGTACCGCGAGTTTCAGCGCCACCTCGACGGCGGTTGAGCCATCATCGGAGAAAAAGAGATGGGTGAGCTCAGCGGGAACCCATTTGCGCAGGCGCTCGGCAAGCTCTTCCGCGGCGTCGTGCGTGAATCCCGCGAGGATTACGTGCTCGAGCTTCCGGGCTTGCTCGGCAATCGCGGCGGCAATGCGGGGATTCGCATGGCCGTGAAGATTCACCCACCAGGAAGAGATCGCGTCAATGATCCTGCGCCCGTCTGCGGTGTGCAGGTAGACGCCTTCTGCCCTTGTCACTCGCAGCGGAGCGGGGTCGAGTGCGGAATTCGTGAAAGGATGCCAGATGTGCAGCGAGCCGCTCATTGCGCGAAAGCGGAGCGGTCGAAATGATTCAGGAATACCTGCATGAGCGCGGTGCGGTGGAGGTTCGGCAGTTTCGGAATCTCGCCGATGACGCGGACATGGCCGAACTTTTCGACCGTCTCTCGATTTTCGCGGTTTTGATCGCCGATCAGGACCACTCCGTGAATGGGCAGTTCCGCGGCATGCAACGCCGCAAGAGTCAGCAACGTGTGGTTGATGGTGCCGAGGCCGCTGCGTGCCGCCAGAATCACGGGCAGTTTGAACTTCACCATCATGTCCAGCATAAATTGCTTCGAATTGATCGGAACCAGCACCCCACCAGCGCCCTCGACGACCAACCAGTCGTTCACCAGGCTGGTCGGGAGATTGATGCGGTTCAAATCGATTTCGACGCCGGCCCACCGCGCGGCGAGATCCGGCGAAACGGGCGGCACAAATTTGTAAGCCTCTTCAAGGGTGCGGTCCGTACCGATGCCGGCAAGCCGCATCACGGTCACGCGGTCCGATCCTTCAAGTGTCCCGGTCTGTATCGGTTTCCAATAAACCGCGTCGAGCGCGGCGCAGAGTAGCGCCGCCAGCGTGGTCTTTCCCACGCCCGTGTCCGTGCCGGTAATGAAAAATTGACGCCTCATCGCTGTCTGGCGACCGCCGGGGCCTGGTGGCGCGCGCGCCAACCAATCAGGGACTTCACCAGTCGGTTCAGCTCTTCCTCCGCAATCCGGATCGTCAGCGACAATCGCAAACGCGCCTGCCCTTCCGGCACCGTCGGGGGCCGGATCGCCCGCACCGCAAAACCGTCTCGCTGCAGGTGCTCCGCCGCATCCACGGCGTCTTCGTTCTTACCGAGTAGCACTGGCACAATCTGGCTCGCGCTCCCCGCGACGTCAAAACCTTCGGCGCGCAGCAGCGACTTGAATCGGGCTGCCCGTTGTGACAATTCCTGGCGCTCCTGGTCCATCCCCGAAGCGAGTTGCAGCGCCGCGCCAATCTGCTCCGCAAAATAAGGCGGCAACGCGGTGCTGAAAATGAACGTGCGCGCGTGGTTGATCAGGTGCTCTTTCAAAACTGCCGGCCCGCAGACAAACGCACCTGCGCTCGCCAGTGCTTTCCCGCAGGTCTGAATCGTGGCCAGCAGTTGTGGCACAATTTCCGCCTCAGCGGCAAGGCCCCGCCCGCGCGGCCCTTTCACTGCAGTAGCATGGGCCTCATCCACGATCATAGCGGCCCCGTATCTTGCAGCCAGCCCGGCCATTTGGTGCAGCGGCGCTTCGTCGCCGTCCATGCTGAATACGCTTTCGGTAACGATCACTTTCCGCCACGGTGTTCCCGCCTCTTCCCGCAATGACTTTTCGAGCGCATTCAAGTCGGCGTGAGGATAGATGACTTTGCGGGCTCCCGACAAGCGCAAGCCATCGATCAGGCTGGCATGATTGAGCGCGTCGGAATAGACCACGTCATCTTTTCCGACCAAGGACGAAAGTAAACCCAGGTTCGCAGCGTAACCGCTCCCGAAGAACAGCGTCGCTTCCGTGCCTGCAAAATCCGCAAACTGCTCTTCCAATTCGCGCCACGCTTCGGTTTGACCCGAAAGGAGCCGCGAGCCCGTCCCACCAATCCTCGATGCATTTTTCACTGCATCGGCCGCGGCCTCGCGTAGTGCCGGATGTCCGGCCAACCCCAGATAATCGTTCGAGCAGAGATTCACACCGCGAATCTCCGCGAGGCTCCGGAGCTGGCTGCGTTCCTCGAGGGCTCGCAGTCCCCGCTTCAGTTCCGCTTTCCACGTGGATAGGGCGTCAGACGGCATGCGATTCGAGTGGCTTCATGCCGAGGCTCTGGAGCAGTTGCTCATCTTCGTCCGGTCCAGGGTTCGGCGTAGTCAAAAGCTTTTCCCCTACAAAAATCGAATTTGCTCCCGCCAGGAAGCAGAGTGTAACGGCCTCAGGCGACAATTGCTTTCGTCCGGCTGCCAGGCGCACGCGCGAAGCGGGCATCAGGATCCGCGCGGTGGCAATGGCCCGCACCATTTCCAGAGGATCAAGCGGTGGGATGGAAGCCAGCGGCGTACCTTCGACACGCACCAGCATGTTGATGGGCACGCTTTCCGGGTGTGGTTCGAGCGACGCCAACAGGTGCAACAGCCCCACGCGGTCGCTCTCCCGTTCTCCCATTCCCAGGATCCCTCCGCAGCACACCGTGATTCCCGCTTGGCGAACTGCCGCGAGGGTTTTCAGGCGATCGTCGTAGACGCGAGTCGTAATAATCGAGCCATAGAATTCCGGCGAGGTGTCCAGGTTGTGGTTATAGGCCGTGAGTCCGGCTTCTTTCAACTGGATCGCCTGATTCTGCGTTAGCATCCCCAGGGTGCAACATACCTCCATACCGAGCGATGACACTCCCCGCACCATGCGCAGAACTTTTTCGAACTCCCGGCCCTGCGGCGCTTCCCGCCAGGCGGCGCCCATGCAAAAACGGGTGACGCCGCGCGCCGCGGCATCGCGGGCGACCCCGATCACGTGGTCCGGGTCGAGCAACCCTTCGCGCTCCACGCCGGCTTCGTAATGCGCGCTCTGTGGGCAATACGCACAGTCCTCGGGGCATCCCCCGGTCTTGATGGAAATGAGCTGGCAGGTCTGCACGCGATCCGGTGCGTGACGTTCGCGATGAACCGTCTGCGCGCGGAAGACTAGCTCCGGAAGCGGAGTCTGGTAGATTGCCTCGACTTCGGCTTTCTTCCAGTCATGCCGTAGTTGCACTTGAGTCCTTATCTCCGGCGCTGCTGCGCCTGCTTCGGTCTTCATTCGCTGTATTCGCCTGGTCTGGATCTGTTTACGCGAGCCAACTAAGCCCTTCATACTACCATTGCTATTCATCCCGCACCATTTTGAGTGTTTCTTGGAATTGGAAGGGTACATCGTTGCCCCCTAGCGCGGTTGAAGTGCCTGTGTGAAAAGATGCGGAGTGAGATGGCGGCCCGGCGGGGAGGAGAGTCGGAGCGCATTTATATATTCCTTGACACGTATATACGTATTGGGGCATATTGTGACTCGCCATGCTGGAAACACTCAAAGCTCTCGCCGAGTCGAACCGATTTCAAATCGTCGAGCTATTGCGTGACGGACCACGCCCGGTCGGCGACATGGTCGCTCGGCTGGGTCTCCGCCAACCGCAAGTCTCCAAACACCTGCGGGTGCTCAGTGTCGCCGGTCTAGTAGATGTTCGCGTGGATGCGCAGCGGCGAATCTATGCTTTGCGGCCCGAGCCCCTGCGGGAGCTTGAGGTTTGGCTGGAGAGATATAGGCTTCATTGGGAGGGCAACTTCCAGCGCCTGGATGCCCTACTCGACGAGTTAAAAATCGACGAGCAGAAGACCCAGAAGAAGAAACGTGGACGCACGAAGTGATAGAGGAGATCACCGATGAGGAACACCGGAAACCTGAAAGTCACTACACCGACCGACCGCGAGATTGTCATGACACGCGTATTTGCCGCCCCGCGCTGCCTGGTCTTCGATGCCTTGACCAAGCCGGAATTGGTCAAGCAGTGGCTGCTGGGGCCGCCAGGCTGGACGATGCCGATCTGCGAAATCGATCTGCGGGTCGGCGGGGCTTATCGCTTTGTGTGGCGCGGCCCGGATGGAACTGAGATGGGGACGAGAGGCGTCCACCGCGAAATCGTGCCCCCTCAGCGACTCGTCGCAACCGAAAATTTCGATGAACCCTGGTACCCGGGCGAGGCGCTGGTAACACACGTCCTCGTCGAGCAAGGTGGGACCACCACACTCACGCTCACGGTCCTCTACGAGTCGCGCGAAACCCGCGACGCCGTCCTAAAGACCCCTATGGAGCACGGCGTAGCCATGAGCTACGACCGGCTGGAGCAGTTGCTGACGTCGCTGAAGGCCCCAGGGAAGGAGAAAGGGGCAAGCTCGTGAGCAAAACAAGCGTCCTCGATCTCAAGCTCGCAGGCCAAGACCTCATTGATAACCCCTGGCGCTCATCGCCTACCGCTCAGCCGTTTCAGGGCACGATTGAGGGGAAGAATTCCGGAGAAAATAGAGAGGAGAACGATATGCAAAAAATCACCCCATTCCGGTAAAGCGGAAGAGGCGATGAATTCTTATACTTCCATTTTCAAGAATTCGAAGATTGGAAGGATTACTCGTTATGAAGAGGGAGGACCTGGACCGAAAGGGACGGTAATGTCTGCAACCTTCCGACTCGAAGGGCAAGAATTTTTCGCCCTAAACGGCGGCCCGCAATTCACGTTCTCGCCGGCCATATCGTTGTTCGTCAACTGCGAGACACAGCAAGAAGTGGACGAGCCGTGGGGGAAGCTTTCCGAGGGAGGAGAAAAGCAAAGGTGCGGCTGGCTCAAGGACAAATATGGCCTGTCGTGGCAAATCATTCCTTCGGATCTCGGCAGAATGTTGAATGACGGGAATCCTGACAAAGCAAGAAGTGTGATGAAGGCCATGCTGCAAATGGACAAGATTGATATCGCAGGCCTAAAGCTGGCCTATGATCAAGGCTAACGAAGCGCACATCAACACTTTTTGACGCGCTCGGCAGACCTGTTATCATGCCAAAAGGTTTGACCGGCCATTAGCGAAATGTTATAAAACAACGTTTCCATTCATCCCTGCGTACGGCACAGTGGGAATTGCATGGGTGGTCCTGACCCGCTCCGGGTCTGAGGGAAGGCCGTTCGTGGGTTGAAAGGTTCCCGTCCTGTCCGAAAGGCGGGAGTCTCGCCCGGTTACCGGTGGGTCGCTCCCCCCAACGCCGGTGAATGTGACAGATGTTTGCATTCACCCTGTCTTGTCCTGGACTGGAATGGTGTGTGAACTTGCAAGGAAGGGCGCGCTCAACCGGACAGCCGGCTAGAAGTCGCGCAATACTGATACTGAAATTGCTTTGGAGGATTTTCATGCGCATCCTGTTCGACGCGGCTCGCCAATTGAGCGGCCGGATCATCAAACGAGTTTTCGCGGCTTCGGCTCTTCTGTTACTCATTGCCGGCGGCCTGTTTGCCCAGTCTGCAGAGGAAGCCGCCGGGGGCGAAGCAAATCTTAAGCTGCCCGATCTTTCCTCGGTTTCCTTCCTCGGCGTGGACGGCCACAAGCTATTGCTCTTTGGCATCCTGATCTGCCTCTTTGGCCTAGCGTTCGGCCTGACAATTTTCTACCGACTCAAGAATATGCCCGTGCACAAGTCCATGCGCGATATCTCCGAACTCATCTACGAGACCTGCAAAACCTACCTGGTCACGCAAGGAAAGTTTTTGATGCTGCTGTGGGTCTTCATCGCCATCGTGATAGTGCTGTATTTCGGCGTGCTGTCTCCGGTTCCAGGTAAGCCGATTTCCACGACCCTGCCGATCATCTTGCTCTTGAGCCTCGTGGGCATGGGCGGCAGCTACAGCGTGGCGTGGTTCGGCATCCGCGTGAACACGTTTGCCAACTCGCGCACTGCCTTTGCGGGGTTGCGCGGCAAGCCGTACGCGATCAATCACATTCCGCTTGAGGCGGGAATGAGCGTGGGCATGATGCTGATCAGCGTCGAGTTGCTGATGATGCTCATTATCCTGCTCTTCATCCCGCGGGAATACGCAGGCCCCTGCTTCATTGGGTTCGCGATTGGCGAATCCCTCGGCGCGGCAGCCTTGCGCATCGCCGGCGGCATCTTCACCAAGATTGCCGACATCGGATCCGACCTGATGAAAATCGTTTTCAAGATCAAGGAAGACGACGCGCGCAACCCCGGCGTGATCGCCGATTGCACCGGCGACAACGCCGGCGATTCCGTTGGTCCTACGGCCGACGGCTTCGAGACCTACGGCGTTACCGGGGTGGCCCTGATCACCTTTATCCTTCTCGCCGTTAAGGATCCGACAGTGCAAGTGCAATTGTTGGTGTGGATCTTCGTGATGCGCATCATCATGTTGATCGCCAGCGCCGCGGCTTATTTCATCAACGGCTTTATCGCCAAAGCCAGCTACGGTAAGGCTGACAAGATGAATTTCGAGGCACCGCTCACGTCCCTTGTCTGGATTACTTCGTTCGTTTCCATCATCCTCACGTACGTCGTTTCTTCCCTGGTTATCCCGGTTCTGGGTGGGGATTCGACGCAGTGGTGGAAGCTGGCAACAATCATTTCCTGCGGCACGCTGGCGGGCGCGATTATTCCGGAGCTCGTGAAGGTTTTTACTTCTGTGGAATCGCGGCACGTGAAAGAAGTGGTGACTTCGGCGCAGGAAGGCGGCGCTTCGCTCGGGATTCTGTCCGGCTTTGTGGCCGGCAATTTCTCCGCCTACTACCTGGGCATGGCCATGGTAACGCTGATGTCGGCGGGATACCTCATCACCAACATAGGAAACAGCACAGGCGCTGGACTCGGAAGCCTGATGGTGGCCGCGCCAGTATTCGCATTTGGCCTGGTTGCGTTCGGATTTCTGGGCATGGGCCCGGTCACGATTGCCGTGGACTCCTACGGACCAGTGACCGATAACGCCCAGTCCGTCTACGAACTGTCACTGATCGAGACCATTCCCCACATCAAGCAGGAACTGAAGAGAGAGTTCAACATTGACGTAGATTTTGAGAAGGCCAAGCACATGCTGGAGGCCAACGACGGAGCCGGGAACACGTTCAAGGCCACTGCGAAGCCCGTACTAATAGGCACGGCGGTCGTTGGCGCGACCACGATGATTTTCTCCATTATCATGGCGCTGACCAACGGCCTCACCGCCAATGTGAACCACCTTTCGCTGCTTCATGCTCCGTTTGTCCTCGGGCTCATTACCGGCGGCGCGATGATCTATTGGTTCACCGGCGCGTCCACGCAAGCCGTGACCACCGGCGCTTACCGCGCGGTCGAATTCATCAAGGCCAACATCAAGCTGGAAGGTGTGGAAAAGGCCAGCGTTGCCGATTCCAAGAAGGTCGTTGAAATCTGCACGCAATACGCGCAGAAGGGCATGCTCAACATCTTCGTGGCCGTCTTTTTTGCGACGCTCGCCTTCGCGTTTCTGGAGCCATTTTTCTTCATTGGCTACTTGTTCTCGATTGCTATCTTCGGCTTGTATCAGGCTATCTTCATGGCTAACGCCGGCGGCGCCTGGGACAATGCCAAGAAAATCGTCGAAGTCGAGCTGAAGCAAAAGGGTACGCCGCTGCATGACGCCACCGTCGTTGGCGATACCGTCGGCGACCCGTTCAAGGATACGTCCTCGGTCGCGCTGAATCCGGTCATTAAGTTCACCACCCTCTTCGGCTTGCTCGCTGTCGAACTTGCGGTAAAGCTCACTTCGGAGACCGGCGGGAGCTTGTCGCACATTCTCGCCGCCGTCTTCTTTGTGATCTCCTTCACCTTTGTGTATCGCTCGTTTTACAGCATGCGCATCCGCGGGTCGGCGGCCCACTAACTGCGCAGAGGGGCAGTTCATCGCCGCGCCTTTTTGGCGCGCGGCTTGCCGCCGCTTCGAAGATTCTATTGATCTGGAGCGGATCAGGCCGGCGGAGTTGCGCGGGTTGCTGTCGAATCCGGGGAATACCGGGGCGAGATTCTTCACGCCGAGATGCTTGGTCAAAATTTCGCCAACGACGGCGCGGAAGTCTGTGGTCAGCATAAGGTCGCGCCCTTCGTAGAGTTGCTGGTCGGCCAAGCCCGGCCATTTGCCATAGACGTGGCCGCCCTTCACGTCGCCACCCATCACGAACATGCAATTCGCGTGGCCGTGATCGGTGCCGCGGTTGCCGTTTTCCTTCGCCGTACGGCCGAACTCGCTCATGGTCACCACAATCACATCCGACATGCGATCTCCCATGTCCTCGTAAAAGGCCGCCAGAGTTTGCCCGAGATCTTTCAACAAATTCGAAAGCTGCCCTTGCACGCCGCCTTCATTGACGTGGTTGTCCCAGCCACCGCAATCAACAAACAACACTTCGACGCCGATGTTAGCTTTTAGCATGATCGCAATCTGCTGCAGCTTCTGGCCGAGCGGGCTCTTCGGATAGTCCGCGCCATTTTCCGGGGGAAACTTGGCCATATCAATTTTCTTCAGCATGTCGATGGCTTCGAACGTCTCCGCACCGGTGCCGTGCAGCGCGTGATCCACCGTTTGCGCGTACATGGCTTCGAACCCGCCTTCCGCAACGTTGGCCATGGCCGCAGATTGCGGCTGCACCTTGAATTGCCGCAAATCAGGAAGCGCGATTGCCCCCGTGCTGCCGCGCAGCATTCTCGGCAGGTTCGGTCCCATGGCCACGGCGCGGAACGGCGAAGCATTTTCTTCCGGGACCGTGCTGATGGCGCGATCGAGCCAGCCGTCTTCGGTAGCCTTTATACCGGGGGTGCCGGATTCCATGTAATCCTGGGCGTCAAAATGCGAACGCGTGGGGTCTGGCGATCCAGCCGCGTGAACAATCGCCAGTTCGTTTTTTTGAAACAGCGGCGCCAAGGATGCAAGACTCGGGTGCAAACCAAAGAATCCGTCCAGATCAATTGCAGCGTCGCTGCCACCGCGCCTCGGTTGAGGAATCGCGATCGAAGGGCGCATGCGGTAATAGTTCGGCTCACCGAACGGCACGACGATGTTCAGTCCGTCGGCTGCACCGCGCTGAAAAAGCACAACCAACTGCTTCTTCCCTGCCGTAGCAGTCGACGCAACAGCGCGCTGCAAAAACGCGGGCATGGCGTTCATGCCCACAAGGGCGACACCGCCCAGCTTCACGAAATACCGCCGCGAAAATTTCGCTGGCCTCACGCCCTCGCAACACCGGTCACTCATGGTTGCCTCACCTTCTTTGAAACTCCGGCGCGCCCAGCACCAATCCGGTTACCACGCCCAAATCAACCTGCTTGACAGGATCATCAAGTTTGGCCTGCACCACTTGAGGATTGTCGAGTTGCTTCTGCAGCGTCTCCACGGTTCCCACAGCCGCCTGGCCGCCCAGGAACACCTGCACCGCGCGGTCCAGCGCTTTTCTCGGCTCCGCGTTCGAATCGCTTCCGAGCAGCGCCAGCACATCGCTCCGCGATCCGCGCACCTTATTTCCCGCAAGCGCCAGCGAAAAATTTAGCCGGTTCAGCAGCGCGCCCGTGTTCACCCAGGTTTCTGCCTTATCCGAATAACCGGTCGGCGGCTGGCACTGGTAAAGCGGTTCGCCGATGCGGCCGACCCATTGCACCAGCGGCATTGGTGTGTCCACATCCGTGCCCAGGGCGCGGACCGAGGTTACCACCAACTCAAATGGCGTTTTTACCTTCGCTCGGTAAGCTTCCCGAGACCAAAATTCCTGCGAGTAGATCATCGTCTGCATCACTTCGCGAATATCGCCATCGCTCTTCTGAAAAGTCTTGGTCATGCGCTGGACGAGCTCCGGCGGTGGGTTATCGGAAACGAACCGGCGGGCAAGCTTGGTGGAAATAAATTTCGCAGTATTGGGATTCTTCGAGAGCAATTCGATGACCTGCTCTCCGTCCTTCATTCCGCCAGCATGAATTTTCTTTCCCAGCACATATTTCGGCGCGGGATCGTGCAATTTATCGTCAAATTTGAATTGCGGATATTCCCGTGGTTTCTCGATGGTCCAGCCGGTGAAGCAGCGCGCTACTTCCGTTACATCTTTCTGCGTGTAGCCACCATCCACGCCGAGAGTGTGTAGCTCCATCAACTCGCGCCCGTAATTCTCGTTTAGCCCGCGCTCCTGCTTCTTCTTATTGTTCTGAGCCTGCTGCGGAGGCGGGTTTGGACGCCCCCAGCCGCCACGGCGCATCTGTTGCCGCATAGCGCGTTCCTGCGCTTGGCGCGCGGCTGCACTGGGATCGGCACTTAGGAAATTGTCGAGATAGAAGAGCATCGCCGGGCTCTTTGCCGTGGCCGTCACAAGGTCCTTGAATTTTCCCAGCGTGTGCGGCTGGATCACATCGCGTTCGTAGCCAGTGAGGTACCACTTCACTTCGCCTTTGCCCGCGTATACGTTGAAATGGTTGAACCAGAAATCGCTCATTACCTGCTGCAATTGACGTTCGCTGTACACCGCCCTCGTCACCTTCGCCATGGCCAGTTCTTCCACGACGCGCTGCGGCCTCCTGCTATCGTCCGCGATGGCTTTAGGCACGACGTTGGGATCGACACTTAACATGTCTCTCTTCCCCGGTGTCGCGACATTCAGTTTCATCGGCGAGGGCGTGTCGGTAGCGGCACTCACGTTCGTATCGCTCTCTCCCTTGCCACCTGATTCCTTAGCCTGCATCTCCTGCACCATGGCCGTGATTCCGGCATCCGCATCCTTTTGCACCGCTTGTTGCTGCTTGAACTCTTCTTTGGTGACTCCGGCTTGCTTTGCCACCCGCTTCGGATTGGGATATTGCGCAATCAACTCGGCGCTGGACATCTGCAAGGTGGGATAACCGGTGAGCCGAGCCTCCACAGCGCTATCGTCGATAGATTTCGGCTTAAGTTGCTGATCGATCCACTTGGCCAGCCCCTGTTGTTTGACGCGTTCGACGTCACCCGGCCGCGGTCCATAGGCCAACCGGTTCAACGCGTGCAGCACGGCTTCATCGGCGCTCAATTCCGTGATCGGCAAACCCTTGAGCACCGGATCCTGAGGAGTTTTCTTGTCGCTCGTTGCAGCGGCCTCGGCAAACGCGGGGATATCGAGAACAAGCGTTGAAAAGCACGACGCAGTTAGAAGGCAAGACAGTATGGCCTTAGGAGTAAGAGACACGACAGCGGAATTCCGCAAATGGTTCGGGCGAAGCTTCCGATTGGAGATGCACAGAGGGTTTTGCCGCCGCATACTTCTAGGTTAACCCTGCCAGAACGGAAAAGTTGCTTCCCCCGAGCCCACCTATCCCAATAGGTTAGCTGTGAGAAAGCACTGTTTCCCTAGTCGGTTACCGCGAACTCCACCTCACGCTGGGGTGCCTGGTTATTCGCACCGTCCACGGCCAGAAGCACCAGCCGATAATTACCCGCCGGCAAAGGTTTCAGATCGACTTTCAATCCAAACGGCACAACCGGATTCCCCTTCTGAATGAACTGATCCATGGGAATACCGCCGGTAAAGAGAACTTCTTTATTGGTGGCCTTATCAAAAAGCCGGTACCCTGCACGGACCACGGGCGGCTTCTCGCTCTTCAAGAGCGGCTCGTAGAGCTCAGAGTACAGGACGAGATTGTCGGTTTTCTTGAACCGGTAGTTCGCCGTCGGCGCGAACTGCATACCTTTCACGATCAGCGGCGTACGGTCCTCCAAAAGGGTCGCGTCCACCTGGGTGGGAATTTGGTTCACTGGCTGCAAATTCTTGGATAAGACCACTCCTCCCAGCATGAATTTCTGACCGTCATACGTATCAATATGCAGAGGAGTTTCGAATTTTCCGAAGCTGTCTCCACCGGAGCTCAGTACTACCGTCAGTTTGTAGGTTCCGGGCACGGCATCGAACTGATTCTGGTATTCATACGGCTGTTTCGTGAAATCTTTCCATTCATCTTTCTCAAGGTCCAGGTTCAGCACGTCGTTGAAGCGCGCCCCGACAGAGCCATCCGGCTTGTAGGCAATTCCCAAGACGTTCACATTGGCGTGATATTTGCCCTTATCCTTGTTGAACACCAGCGCGTCGCCAGGAATCTCCATCGCCAGATTCACGCGCGCAACGTTAGGTTCGGTGTAGAAATACGGCGCCTGCATCGTGCCGTGAATGGCTCCTGCCTGGGGGCCCGCCGCTTGCGCTTCCATCTGCTTTTCCAGAGGCTTGCCGTCGAGAGGATTTACGGCGTGCGTGTTGCAATAACCGCTTCTCGATCGCACTTGCATGCCGCCCTTGTTCAGCTTCACTTTCAAGGTGTGGCAACTGCCTTCGGGGGTCTCCTGCGGCACGTATCCCAGAACATAAAACTCGCTGCCTTCGCGAGCGATCTTATCCAGACCACCGAGTAGGTCATTTGTGTTGTAGATCGTGAAGCCTCCGGTTCCCTCCGCGAGCATCTGCATGATTTGCTGGTTGGTGGACACCGACGGCGGTATCGCCGGAACAATCGTCCGCGGCTGATTCATCGGATTGTTGTAGTAGTTCGAGTAAGGAGTGCCCACGGGCCGGCCACCGGTGCCTGTTCCGCCCCCCGTTCCTCCAGTTCCTCCCTTACCTCCACCGCCACCCGCACCGCCAGCTGTTCCGCTCTTACCGCCACCGCCCCCTGTTCCGCCTCCACCCGTTCCGCCAGTTCCTCCGCTTCCGCCGGCTCCGCCACCACCGCCTGGATGTCCGCCGCCACCACCACCCCCTCCACCGCCACCGGGCCTTTGCGGCTCCATCATGACTGCAGCGCTATAGCTGGCAAGCACGAGGCGAGGGCGAGCCACACGCGAGCCGTCGCGAACCGTCGCGACTCGTGCAGCCGGTTCCTCGGTATCTTTCCGAAGTTGTGCCATTCCTCCCGGCGCGGCCGCCACCAATCCGCGCACGTCCAACGGATAGATCGCCACGTTCGCCTTGTTGCAGGCATCAATCGTGGCGGTGAGCTCCGACATTTTCTCCGGATCCAGAGGAAATCCCGCGGTAAACAGAATGAGCATTTTGCGTCCTGGCACGGAGCGCAGGTTCTTCGCCAGGCTACGGATGGAGAGCATCATGGTGCGCGCGCCGAAATCAGCTTCGGCGTTGCTGATGGACGAAAGACCGCTAGAGGCCACCGTCACGGGTTGCAGGGCTGTCTGGCCATTGGTTTCGATATTAGGCGCGTGCGCATTGCTTACCGCTGCTTTCAGGAGATCCGCGTTCGCCGTGAAGTTCTGTTTTACTTGCAGGCTGCCGCCGAAATCCACTACGGCCATCAGATGGTCCGTACCGGCATTCTTCTCGATGAATTTCCCCGCCGCGCCTCGAGCCTGAATCTGGTCGGCCATGTCCATCGAAGCATTGTCAAAAAATAGAATCATGTAGCGTTTCTGCCCGTTCGCCGGAATCGCGGGATCATTTCCAGAGGAAAAGCTGCTAATGGTCTGCTCTTTGTTATCTTCCAATACCTTGAAATCCTGCTGCGTCAGGTCGCGGACGTAGTTGCCTTTCTTGTCCGTTACCACGGCGTCCACCAGAACCACGCGCGATTCCGTTCGAATCACACCTCCGTTCGGGAGGGCCTGGTCCGAGCCTACGGCGGGCTTTGCGGGATCCTGCGCCGTCATTTGGGCAGGCGCTTGGGCGCGCGACGCGGTCATCCAGACCACCATTACCGAAAGCGCGACAGCACCCAGCAAAGACTTCCTCGATGTTCTTACAAATTCCTTTTTCATGACATCCTCCCCGCGGTGGGTCCTAATACGGAATGACCACCGCTCCGTTGCGCGCCGCCATCTGCGCTCCTTCTGAATCCCGCACCACTTGCCGCACCATGTATTTTCCCGGCTTGATCTCGAAGCTCGATTTGACCATGATTCCCGTGCGGCTCAGCCTGTCATAGGTTGGGTCCAAGAGCTTCATCTGCAGAATTTTTTCTCCGCCAGCGATGTAATTCCCGTTTTCATCAAAAATGGCCGTAGCCACGATCAGGTCGTCCATATTTCTTCCATCAGCTTTGCGAAAGCGCATGGCCTTCACGTCCACGTGGGACACAACGCTCAAGCGGGCATCCGTTTGACCCGTCTTGAAGTACTGCGTCTGCAGCTCCAGGGGCAGATCATGAATCTCATCTTGTGAAAATACTGCTTCCTGGATTTCCGCCTTGGCTTGCTCCTGCGGATCGTCCACTTTTTTCGGTGCGAAATAGCCACGGCGCGCCTGGACGTTGTATCTAAGTTTTTTCGAAGACAGCGTTACTTTGAGGGTGTGGTATTTCCCGTCCATCTTCTGATTCTGCGGAGAGAAGCCCAGAACATAAGATACCTCGGGAGCCGCTCCTCCCTGAACGAGCCCACCCAATAGGTCATTGGAATTGTGAAAATATGTACCGCCCGTACCGTAAGCGATGTCTATGAGCGGCGCGGATTGGTCGAATTGGGCAGATATCCGGTATGTCCCCTTATATCCGAGAGTCTTAAAGGTATCCGAAGTTTGCTGTGAAATGTCGCCCATCAGGTCCGGTGTATACAGTCCACGCGCATCGAGCGTGTTGATGACGATGTTGGAGCGGTTCGCCCGGTCAATAATCCCCATTTCGTCCAACGTTTCGGTGGTCAACAGAAATCCAGGGGACGCCAGAAGCATCACACGCTCGCCGGGCATTCCCGAAAGCCGCCGGAGGGCATCTCCCAAGTGCGCATACATGAACTGATTTTCCTGATCCCCTTGCGTCAGTGCCTCGTAAGTGGCCGATCTCGCCGAAGCTTGCGCGAGAGCGATCTTGGTGTTGTCCCCGCCAAACTCGCATTGCAACACTTCTTCTGTCACCACCGACATGGCCTGGTCGTTATGCTTGTTCAGGATCTGGTCCGCCATGTAGTAGGAAACATCCGGGCAATTGTTCGCGCGGCCGAAAAACAGGTTCCGCGGCACCAGCTTCAACAAGGTTTGCCGCAACAATTCCATGTCGCTCGTAAAATCCTGGGTCATCTGGCCCGACGTCGAGAAGAAGGCAATGCGATCCGTGGGCGTCACGTGGTCCAGAAACTTGCCGGCGGCAACGCGAATCGTGGTGGCATCATCCATGTTAATGTGCACATCGTCGAACACCACGGCCACAAACCGCTCCGGCAGCGACACCTTCACCGCTCCGGTCTCCTCCGTGGTCCCAGTCTGCGTTTTTGCAGCGGCCTCCGCCCGGGCACGCCGGGATTGAGCGGTCTCCACCCCGAAGTTGGTGATCGTTTGTAGCTTCCCTTGGTCAAACAACTGGAAATCTTCCTTGTTTAAATTCCCAACCGGCTTTCCGCTGGCGTCTCGCACCACAACGCGTACCTGGACCAGGTTTACTCGCAGTTTAAATGTCGTGCCCGTATCCGAAGTGGAAACTTCAGCCTTGTTGTCGCTGCCAGATCTGGCAGTCTGATTCGTCGCTGGGGTTGCAGGAGGCTTATCCTGAGACGCAAGGGGACCAGGCGGCGCAGGAGAGTCCTGCGCACGCGCCCCTCCAAGCCAGACCAGAGGAAGTAGAAACAGAGCGGTCCGTCTCGCAAAGCGGAGGAACAGCATTGGACAGGTCACGCTGAAGTTGATCCCTTCCCTTATCCCCATGCGCGACCAAATCTCTGGCGCCCCGTCACGCCGCCGTAGACCGCCTCGACACAGGTGGGACACTCTGACTATACGCCTCGCTTTTTTTGGGTGTCAACGCGCGTCCTTGATTCTTTAGCTCGAGCCTCCCAAGCCATGGTCAGGGCTTTGCGCACTTTTTCACGTTTGGGTTTCTTCACGGCCTTCAATCGCACGTGCGTGGCTCCTTGTTTTCCCCAAGCGCCCTTCACGGGGACAAAAATGTCCGGGGCTTCTTTCACGAGTTGCGCTTGCAGTTTCAGTGGGAGCCGTACCATGGCGAATGATTCATCCGGGTAACCCAGCGTCGCGAAAATTTTCCCGCCGACGCGAAAGTCCGGATGGTCCATGTGTTCCTGCTCTTCGGCTCCCGGAAGACTCCGTGCCAACTTTCGGAATTCCTCTGGTCCCATCGCTACTCCTCCTCGAGAAGCCTTGTGTCCCATTCACCGCCGAGTCCGTGCCTATCTGGGCCCCCTTCTGTGACTGCGGAATCCTTCCAGGCTCCAAACATCCTGGGCCTCAAGGTGCCGCAACACATAGACGTCTCCGCACTTCACGCGCACGCGGAAATAAGTCTCACCCGGGGAATACCAGCGGTCTTGCACTTCTTCGACATCCAGCGTCTCGTCGCCAAGCCGCAATCGCAAGGGCCGCTCGTCACCCTTGTATCCCGCGTAGCAATCAACCTCGACTCTCATCTATCTGGCTCTTGCCATGGCCTCTTCCGCATTCCACGCCGCCCCGATAAAGACCACGATGGCGGAGAGTTGCATCCAGATCAGCAAACCGATCACCGCGGCCAATCCACCGTACACCACGTTATACGGTACGCGGCGGACGTAAAACCCGAAAATTACGTTCACCAACCACCACAGCAGTGTCGCCACCGTAGCCCCCGGCAGGACTTCCCGCAGACTCTCCTCTTTTGGGCGCGCCACCCAATAAATGACGGTAAGGGCTAACATCGCCAATACCATCGCCGCCGCAGGAAAAAAGATCAGCCAAATCCCGTGAATGGGCACCCGGTTTCCCAGTTCCTGGGTAACCCATTTGCGCAAGGGCCTGCCAAACACGCCCAGAATGCCCGCACCGAGAATCGGCGCCATGGTGATCAGCAACAACAGCAAACCGCGAAATTGCCGGTGGAAAAAGCCGAGACGATCTTCATCTCCGTAAATCAGGTGGATCCCGTCCATCAGCAGCTTCATCACCTGCGATCCGCCGAGCAGCGTGCCCACCCACCCGAGAAGAGCGTATTTCCACAATTCCGGTCCGCGCCGGGCCAGGAAATCCGTTACCACGCCGTGGCTCCCGGGCGGCAGGAACTCCGTGAAATCGCGAATCGCATCGAGCAAGTCCGTTTTGCTTCCGATCCACGTAGAAGCGAATCCGACGGCCATCAACAAGGTGGGGAAGAACGCAAGAAAGAGGTTGAAAGCAATCGCCTGCGAAATCATTCCGCACCGCGGAAACACCCTTGCAAAAACACGCCAAACTTTGGTCGTCAAATCATCCCCCGCTCTTGTCCCATCGGCATTATATATGGTCCCCCGGCTTGCCTCGGGTTCCGCATCGATTGAAAATCTCACCCGTGCCTGCGCGTTCATTTCCCATTGGGCACATCCCTTTTCAAGCTGGCTTTCGGCCGCTTTGCCGCTGTGTTCCAATCAAGACTTATCGGGATCTGAGCAAACTGCTAAAGACTCAGCTGAGAACCCGCCGGCAAGTGCGCATGAATTCACAACGCCTCTGGCAAATCGCCCTCTCGATTCTGGTGCTTATTGCCGGATTTGCTTTCGGATTTCGCGGAGAGTTTTACACGGACGCGCTGGTTTCCGCTTTTTTTGGTTTCGCGTTGGGAAGCGTCTGCGTAATTCACTTGCGGCTCTTCCCCAAACTTGTGGACGCTCTCGGCCTTCTTGCAGGGATGATGGTTTTTGCCGCAGTGGATTTTGGCGTTCTGCAGTACGCCCCAAGGTTTATGGCTTGGATCTCGTTTCTGGGGCTCAGCAGCTTTATGATCCTCACTCTGCGCCTGGTCTGGGCGCGCCCCGAAGACCGGCGCATCTGTTTTCTTGCAGTGGTGCCTTCGCTGCTCTTCGTCTCCTCGGATTGGTTCGCCAGTACATTTTTGCAATGGACGGAAAAAGCGCATCCGAGAGTTCTCGACTTGAATCTCCTGGTTCTTGACGGGAGCTTGCACGTGCAGCTTCCTTTTCTTCTTGGCCAGGCATTCCTGCAATGGCCCTGGCTCAAGGT
>Ga0306925_10000652_pt1 | contig 26045 bp, 24 predicted proteins | sample flu12Cox44000176_FD_203755 | JGI IMG/M metagenome (GOLD analysis project Ga0306925, IMG submission 203755) | Lab enrichment of tropical soil microbial communities from Luquillo Experimental Forest, Puerto Rico - flux8day.12C.oxic.44.000.176 (v2)... | ecosystem: Environmental > Terrestrial >... | reverse complement strand
CTGCACGCCGTGCACGATCTTGCGGAATTCGCCGATCGCAAGCCCGGTCAGCGCCGCAAGCTGCTGGATCTCGCCGCGCAGCTCCTTGATGCGATCCTTCTCGTAATGGACGAAATTCTTCCAGCCCTTGGCCGAGAGTTTCGAGACGCGGTTGAGCCAGCGCGGATCGAGCTCCGAACCCTGGTAGTTCTTCAAAAAGTCTTCGCGCGCGACGCCGTGGCTGTCGCCCAGACGAAGCAGGCGGCCCTCGAACGACACCAGCTTCTTGTTGATGTCGTAAAGCTGCTCGACCAGCGAATCGATGCGCGCCTGGTTAAGCCGCAGCGACTTCACCTCGACGATGATCTCGTCCTTCAGCTTCTTGTATTTGCGCTCCTGCGCCGGCGACAGCGTCTCGTTCTGAAGCTGGTTGGAAATGTCCTGCTCCTGCAGGCGCCGCAGCTTCTTGTAATTGTCGGCGATCTTGTCGAAGGTTTCGACCACCTTCGGCTTCAGCTCGGCTTCGATGGCCGCGAGCGACATCTGGTTTTCGAACTCGTCGTCGTCCATGTCGGCTTCGGCGGCGGCCTCCGCCGGGTCCTTCTCCTCGCCATCGGCATCGGCTTCAGGTGAGCGGAACGGGGTCGGCGACGGCGGCGCCGCAGGCGGAGCCGCGGCCGCAGGCACGCCCTCGCCACTGGCCTCGGCCGGTGGCGGGCCGTCGACGGCGGCAGCGCCGAGAATGCCCGGGTTCATGTTGTTCTTGGCGTCGGGACCGGCATAGGTCGCTTCGAGGTCGATGATGTCGCGAAGGAAGATCTTTCCTTCGTTGAGCTCGTCGCGCCAGATGATGATGGCCTGGAAGGTCAGCGGGCTTTCGCACAGCCCCGCGATCATCGCCTCGCGGCCGGCCTCGATGCGCTTGGCGATGGCGATTTCGCCTTCGCGCGAGAGCAATTCCACCGTGCCCATCTCGCGTAGATACATGCGCACGGGATCATCCGTGCGCTCGCCCGGCTCGGACTTCTTGACTTCGGTGACGGCCTTGGCGGTGACCTCGACCAGCTCGTTGTCGGTGTCGTCGTCGGCCTCTTCCTGCTTCTCTTCCTCGCTGTCGGCGTCGTCGGCCTCGGTAACGTTGATGCCCATATCGGAGAGCATCGACATGATGTCCTCGATCTGCTCCGGCGAGGTGGTGTCGGAGGGGAGAACTTCGTTGAGCTGATCGAAGGTCACGAAGCCGCGCTTCTTGGCCTGCTTGATCATCTTCTTGACGGCAGCGTCCGACAGGTCGAGTAAAGGCGACGGCGCTTCGGCGGTATCCTTCTCTGGAGCGTCCGGAGCCTTCTCGTCCTTCTCTTTTTCCTTAACCTGCAGCGTCTTTGCCTTGCTGGCCATTCATAGCTCCCAAACGCGCTTTCATAGGGTGCGTCACGGCACCCGTCTGAACCGGGTGCGTCACGGCACCCGTGAAACTCTTCAAGTCAGGCGTCACTCATGACGCGAAGGGGCGGCGCAAACTTTTCGCCACCCCAAATTTCTTCCGCCGGATTTCGCTCTCAGGCTAGATGCATGTTGGACGGAAACGGCGCTGACGGCTGTCCAAACAGAGGCCGCGCCGGATTATTCCTGACATCCTTCTGATCACGAGCCGGCGGCCACGCGCGCCCTGACGATGCACCAAAGCCATTAAGCCTCGATTAACCCTGTTTTTGCAGCCAAACCATGGGTTTGGCGAGTCTTTTTGCGGCTCCGGCGACCGCCATCCGCATAATTTTTTAGTAACCCTACACGCCGCGCTGGAACCGGCCGGAAGATTCGCCGAATCCCTCGATTATGGCCTCGGTGCCCTCCATTTCGGACAGGCGGGCCTTGACGTCGCGCAGCCACGCCAGATTGGCCTCGCTTCCCTCCTCCCCCAAGGCCAGCTCGGCATCTTTCAATTCCCTAAGTAAGGAGTGCCACTGGCGATGCAAGGAGACGAGCTGGCGCCAGGTGGAAAGTACATCATCCCGCGCAGCATCGCTTTTCGCGCCCCATACCGCCGAGGTCGTGATTACCCCATCAACCCTTTGAAGAACTTGCGAAAAACCTCCCCTCTGGAGGTCGGCCCGCATCTTCTCGCTCTGTTCTGACGCTTCCGGGCTGTGGTGATGATCGTTGGCGAAGGCCGCGATGATGCCGGCGCGCAATTTGTGGGCGTCAGGATGGGCCAACTCAAGGGCGGCCACCTCTTCCAGGTGCTCGTGCAAGAGCCAGGGGTGGTTGATGAGACTCTGCAGAATCAAGGCCTCCCGGCGAGACATGGCGCTGCGCTGGCCGCGCAGAAGCGGACTTGCCGCAAGCTGGGAACTCGCCGGCCGGTACGGGCCGCCGCCGAGCGCTGGCCCCGACCCCGGAGTTCTGCGATCGGAGAAAGCGAACCGGCCTGCGGGGCCGCCGCGCCCGCCCGCGCGGCGCAGTGATTCGGGCCCGTAATAGCCGGCGGAGGGGTTTCGAAATCCGCCGCCTGCGTAGCTGCGCGCCACTTCCGGCGCAAACACACGCTGCAGTCGTTCGGCAAAATCCTGGCGATAATAACGCCGCACCACCTCGTCGCGGATGCCATTTGTGATTTCGCCGATCCGCTTTTCCAGCGCCGCGCGCCGCTCCGGCGTGGCGAAGGTGCCGCCTTCGATTTCACGCGACCAGATCACTTCCGCAAGCCCGCGCGCCGCACCGATCACCTCCTCGATCGCAGCCCGCCCGCCTGAGCGCGCGAGATCGTCGGGATCCTGGCCTTCGGGCAGCAGCGCAAAGCGCAGGCTTTTGCCGGGCGCAAGATGCGGCAGCGCCAGATCGGCGGCGCGCCACGCCGCCTTCTGTCCGGCCCTGTCGCCGTCGAAACACAGGATCGGCTCGTCCGCCATCTTCCAGATTAGCGCGAGCTGGTTTTCGGTGAGCGCCGTGCCGAGTGGCGCGACCGACGCCGCAAAACCCGCAGCCACCATCGCGATGACGTCGATATAGCCTTCGACAACGATGATGGGTGCACCGTTATGGGCGGCAAGGCGCGCAGCCGCGAGATTGTAGAGATTGTCGCCTTTGTGAAACAGCGTGGTTTCGGGCGAATTGAGATATTTCGCCGCGACGTCTTTTTCGAGCGCACGCCCGCCGAACGCAATGATGCGCCCGCGCGCGTCGGCAATCGGAAACATCACCCGATCGCGGAAGCGATCATAAGGCACCGGAATATCGTCGCCCGCGATCAGGAGGCCGGCTTCCACCATGTCCTCGACCGAAATGCCGTGCGAACCGAGATGTTCTTTCAGCGCAAAGCGATCGCCGGGCGCGTAGCCAAGGCGGAACTGCAATTGCGTCGCCGGCGAGATCGCGCGATCGGCAAGATAGCCGCGCGCCTTGGCGCCATTGCGAGAGGCGAGCGTGTCGGCGAAGAATTTTGCAGCGAGCTCCATCACATCATACAGCGTTTTGCGGCGCTGCTCGAACCGCTCGGCATCGGGTGTTGCCGCCGGCAGCGGCAGCCCGGCCATCGCCGCTAGCCGCTCGACCGCTTCGGTGAAGCCGACGCCTTCAGTCTCCATCAAGAAGGAAATGATGTCGCCGTGCTTGCCGGAGGAGAAGTCGTGGTAAAATCCCTTCTGGTCGTTGACCGTGAACGAAGGGGTCTTTTCCTGCTGGAACGGCGACAGGCCTTTCCACTCGCGCCCGGCCTTCTTCAACTTCACGCGCTTGCCCACGACATCCGATACCGGAAGCCGGGCGCGCAGTTCGTCGAGGAATTGGGGCGTAAAGCGCATTTATGTTCGATTCTGCGGTGAGTCGGGACACTTGCCAACCGATCATGGATATAGGGCGGCGGGCCGAAATGAGGCGGGATTGTCGGCCTTCTCGCCGCTATTCACAGGGCTCTCAGATTGTCATTCCGGGGCACGCCACGCGTGAACCCGGAACTTTCGCCTTTTCCGTCATGGCAGGGCCTAGCCGTTCAAAGAACGGCGTCGCTTACGCTCGCCTATGCCCGGCCATCCACGTCTTTGTTTACGTGGATGCCCGGCACAAGGCCGGGCATGACGAAGGGAGCGAGTCGCGAATCCAACGAGCCCGGTCGCTCAATCCTCCAGAAATTTCCCCGAGGCGATGCGCGGCAGACGGTCGACCGGCCAGTTGTAGACATAGGTCCAGGCCTTGCGCGCCTCTCCATTGTCGAGCGTCACGGTGAGCATCTGCCTGATGTATTCGGTGGGTTCCGCAAAACCCTCGCCGCAGGCCTCATACATGTCGAACTCGCGCAAGCATTCGGCCACCTCGCGCAGCCGAAACAATTCGCCGAACACGATATCGGCGCCGCCATCGGACAGCACCAGCCCGGGATAGTGTTTGACGAGATAGAGCCGGCCGCGGCAGCGCGCTCTGCCAACAAAATCCGCGGTTCGCGACAAAAGCTGCGCCATCGGATGATCGAAGCCGCGCATCAACGTGCCATAGACGAAGAGATGATCGGAGGTCATTCGCGCTTTTTACACCGTCATTGCGAGCCAACGGGCCGCGCGAACGCGCGCCCGATGACAGGCTCCGCGAAGCAATCCAGACCTACAATTACGAGGGACTGGATTGCTTCGTCGCTCGCGCTTCTCGCAGTGACGTGACATCAACCCTCCTTTACCTCATCGCTGACGACGACGAACTTGGTGAGGTTCATGCGGCCGAAACTCGTGGTCAGCGCGACGTCGGCGGCGTCGCGGCCCGTTGCCATCAGGATGCGGCCGATGCGCGGCACGACATGGCGGGCATCGAAAGTGTACCACTGGCCTGAGAGATAGGCCTCGAACCAGCCCGAAAAATCCATCGGCTCCGGCTCCGGTGGGATGCCGATGTCGCCCATGTAGCCGGTACAATAGCGCGCTGGAATGCCCATGCAGCGGCAGAAGGTCAGCGCCAGATGCGCAAAATCACGGCAGACGCCGGCGCGCTGCTCATGGACGTCGAGCGCGGACTTCATGTGGTGGGCGTGCTGGTAGCCGAAGCTGACGCGATCATGGACATATTCGCAGATCGCCATCACCCGTTGCCAGCCCGGCCGGCTGTTGCCAAACAGCGACCATGCGATGTCGGTGAGCTTGTCGGTCTCGCAATAGCGGCTCGCCATCAGGTAAAGCAGCGCCTCGTCGGGAAGCCGGTCGATCGGAAGCTGCGACGCTTCCGGCACGACGACATCGGGCAAGCCGGAATCATGCACCAGCGCATTGCCGCGCAGTGTGACGCCGCCGGCCGGCGCCACCAGCCGCCCGCAGACATTGCCGAAACTGTCTCGGTAGTAGCCAATTGGAACGCCGGGCTCGGTGACGATGGTCTCATCGCCGATGATGTCGTGGCGGCGCGAAGGGTGGATGGAGAGCATGAACACCATCGGCGTCGGCTGCGCTGCCGCGTACGCGATCTCGAAGCCGACCTTGATCCGCATCGTCACGCCTCCACGGCTTCGCCCTCGGCGACGACGTTGATGGCTACTTCCATGGCGACAAAGGCATCGGCCGAACCGAGATAGGTGCCGTGCAGCGGGATAGCCTGGCGCGGATCACGCGCCACCGCGACGCGAATGAGGTCGCGGCTGCCGACGATGCCGTTGGTGGGATCGAACTCGATCCAGCCTGCGCTCGGCAGGTAGACCTGCACCCAGGCATGCGTCGAGCCGCCGCCGGCATAACGATGGGCGCGATCGCCGCCAACGAACAGATAGCCGGAGACGAAGCGCGCGGCGATGCCGAGCCGCCGCAACGCCTCGATCATGAGCAGCGCAAAGTCGCGGCAGGTGCCACAGCGTGTCTGCAGCGTATCGAGCGGATGCTGGGTGCCCTGCTCGTGCCGCTTGCGGTAGGAAAACGCCTCGCGAATGCCGTGGGTCATGCCGGAAAGAATCCTGAACGTCGGCGTCGGCGCCTCTGCATCGAGGAACTTTCGCGCCCATGTCGAGAGCTCGCCGTCGGGATCGGCATATTGCGGGGTGATGAACTGGAGGAGATCGGGAAATTCCTCGGCATCATACAGGAACGGATAGAAATAGGCCGGATCGTCGGCGGTGAGCGCGAACTCCTCGGCCGGATTGTGCTCGACGGTTGCGGTCGAGACGAAGGTGAGCGTGTCGGCGCGCTCGTCGAAGGTCGCGATCGCGACACTGTTGCCGAACACGTCGTGGATCCAGCGCAGCCGCATCGGCTTCGGCTCGATCTTGAGGTCGCCGGACAGCACGCGCAGATCGTGGCCGTCGCGCGGGCGCAGCATGATGCGGTGTTCGCCGAACGCAACGGGGTGCGCATAGCGATATTCGGTCTTGTGGTGAATCGTCAGAAGCGGCATCGTCATCGCAATCATGATGGCTTTGTGCAGCGTAATCTACAGTGATTCCCGCGTATTTCTAATATTCGGCATGCAGCCTGGTGCGAAACGGGAAAGGAAACATGGATTTGGGCAGGTCCGGCGACACATCATTGCTTGCGACCGGGGATGATCCTGCACCCGTGCTCGAAGAGAATGCCGTCAGTCGCTCCCCGTTCCTTCTGATTTCGGATCATTACGGCCGCGCGATACCGCGCGTGCTCGGCGATCTCGGGCTTGCCGAGAGCGAGCTTCGGCGCCACATCGCCTGGGACGTCGGCATCGCCGGCGTCGCCGACGCACTTTGCGAGCATCTGGACGCACACCTGATCGCGCAGCGCTACTCGCGGCTCGTGATCGACTGCAATCGCCCGTTACAGGCGCCGAGCTCGATCCCGCGCATCAGCGAAAGCACCGTCATTCCCGGCAATGAGGCCTTAAGCCGCAAGGCGGCCAGGGCGAGACGGCGGGAGGTGTTCGATCCCTATCATCGCCATATCCGCGAGGTGATCGATCACCGGCTGCGCGAGGGCATCCCGACCGTGCTGGTCGCGCTGCACAGTTTTACGCCGGTCTATGCCGGGATCGCGCGGCCCTGGCACGTCGGCACGCTCTACCGGCGCGACAGCGGACTGCCGTCGCTGTTGCTAAAGAGCTTCCGCGCGCAAAGCGGACTTGTGGTCGGCGACAACGAGCCTTATGCGGTGAGCGAAGAGACCGACTACACTATTCCGGTTCACGGCGAGGCGCGCGGGCTGTTGAACTCGGGCATCGAGATCCGCCAGGACCTGATCACAGAAGAGGCCGGCCAGCGCGAATGGGCGGATCGGCTGGCGAATATTCTTGGCGAGATCGAACTTGAATTGCGCGCGAAGCGGCTGCAGTGAAGAGCGCGTGATTCGATACCCCCCAATGCGGGCGCTACGCACGACCTCCCATCACTCGCTGCGCTTGGGGAGTGGGATAGATCTCACCTTGCCCGCGTCAGCGCGAGCCAGATGCCGCCGCCGATCATGAAGCTGCCGGAGACGCGCGACAGGGTGCGCGTCCGTCGCGCCGAGAAGAAACGCCGCACCCGGCCAGCGAGCAGGGCGTAAGTCGCATCCGTCAGCGCCGCGATCACCATGAAGGTCACGCCGAGCAGGGTCACCTGCGAGAGATGGTCCTGACTTAAATCCACGAACTGCGGGATGAAGGCGCCGAAAAACACCAGCAGCTTGGGATTGCTCAGCGCCACCAGAAAACCTTGCAGAAAAAATCCGCCGCGTGGCGGTGGCGGGGCCTCCGCTTCGACGCCCGCGACGGGTTCGCGAATGAGCCTGATGCCGAGCCAGACCAGATAGGCCGCGCCCGCAAAGCGCACCCAATCGAACCAATAGCCCATGGTCGCCATCAGCGAGGTCAGCCCGATCGCGACGATGCCAATCACGATCGCAACTCCTGCCTGGACGCCCGCGATATTGGTCAGCGCGGCGCGCGTGCCATGGCGCAAACCATTGGCGATGACCAGCGTGACGATCGGCCCAGGCAACAGCGCAAGCGCGACGGAAGCGGCGACGAAGGCGAGATAGAGTTCTATGGACATTGACGGTTCCAGACATCTTGCGTGATGGCCGGGTTCATCCCGGCCATCCACGCCTTTGCCCAACAGGCTAGGAAGACCTGGATGCCCGGGTCAAGCCCGAGCATGACGATCTGTTATGCCGACAGCTATCTGTCATTGCGAGCGCCAGCGAAGCAATCCAGGGCCGTGGAAAAGACTGGATTGCTTCGTCGCCCGGGCTCCTCGCAATGACGACGGAGACATTCCAAAGCGGCAGAGCCTGCGCAACGCTTCGCACACCCTCACGGCAACCCGGCAATCTTGCGGGCCTCGCCGGTCAATTCCAGAATGTGAAGACCGGTGTTGGCGCGGTCGACGATATAGACGTAGCCGCGCTCATCGGTTTCGACATTGTTGGTCTGGATCGCGACCTTGCAGCGATCCTTGCCGTCGATCTTGACGCAGCGCTTGTCGGTCGCCGCCGTGATGGCAGGAATAAAGTAGCCGACTTCGGTCGGGTGATAGGGATCGCGGACGTCGATCGCGCGCACGCCGGCATTGAAGTAGGAAATGAACGCCAGCTTCTTGTAGAAGACCGGCGCCATGCTCTCGTTGGAGGAATGCGCACCGAACCGCCCTCCCCGCTGGCAGAACGCGCCGCTGGATTCCTTTGCCGTATAGCTCGAGATCATCATCGGCCGGTTTTCCACCGTGACGTCGGCGAACCACACCATCTGCCGCGGCTCGGCGCATTCGTTCACGATCTCCTCATCCACGATCATAACGATGTCGCGGTTCGGCTCCTTGTCATGAGCGAATTCGGCAATCGGCATCTTCAGCATCGGAAACGTGGTGTGCGCGCCGTTGAAGGCCGACATCGCCAGCCGCGAGATTTCCGGATAGCGAAGATTTTCCGGCGTCGGCTCCTTTGGACCGTTGAGCAACTTCTCGCGATCGACGATCTGCAGGAAGCCACCCTTGTCGGTGCCATATCCGAAATAGACGCGGTTGCCTTGCGGGCCTGCCGAGATCGGCCCGTGCACTTCGGTCGGCACCGGGCCGGTCGAGCCCGGCTCCTGGCCTGGAAGCCCGAAATCCCTGACCTTGACCGGATGAGCGGGATCGCTGAGATCGTAAATCATGGTCATCCGGCGGGTGCGCCAGTCGGGCAAGCCTGTGACGAGGTAGGCAATGCCGGTGTCGCATTCCCACCAGTTCTTGTGCGTGTCCTTCAGGCCCTCGCCGATATGGGTGACCAGAGCGGGGTTTGAAGGATCGGCGACGTTCCAGATCTCATGCCCCGAACTGCCAACCGCACGCAGCATATAGACCGCGTTCGGATCGCCCTTCGGCAATTGCTTGCCGTCGCAGACGCGCACCATTTGCGCGCCGCCTCCTTCGTATTTTCCCACCTGTCCGGGAATATGGTGCAGATATTTCGGATTTGCGGGATCGGTGACGTCGACGATCGAGGTGCCGCTCGGCTCGGCCTTGCCGGTCATCGGATTAACCGGGTTTGGAATCTCTTCGGTGCCGCCGTGATGGCCGATATAGGCGATCCAGCGATCGCCCTGATGATGGATGGTCGGCTGATAAGCGCTGCGCGCCTGCAAGTCGTTGTAGCCAACAAGCTTCATGTTGGAGGCCTCGGGCGGTGCTCCTATCACTTGGCTCTGCGCCAATGCGCCGCCGCAAGACAAGAAAGACGCTGCGAGAATGATTGCCGGTTTGACGTAACGCTTCATGTTTTTCCACCCAGGTTTTCAACACCAATCTGTGTTGGCTGTTCCAATCCCCTAGCACAGCCGTTTGAAGGCGCCAAAACACCCTCTTGACAGGCAACCATTTGGTTGCCTATTCTTCATCCATGGACGACGTGTTCAAGGCGCTGGCCGATGCGTCGAGACGATCCTTGCTCGACCGGCTTCACGCCAGGAATGGACAGACGCTGAACGAACTCTGCGACGGGCTTGCCATGACGCGGCAGGCCGTGACCAAGCACCTTGCGATTCTCGAGGCCGCCAACCTCGTCACGACGTTCAGGCACGGCCGCGAGAAGCTGCACTATCTCAACCCGGTTCCGATCCATCAGATCGGCGAGCGTTGGATCAAAAAATTCGAGCGCGGCAAGCTGACCGCGCTCGGCGAATTGAAACGACAACTGGAGAAGCGCGATGAGTAAGCCGGAATTCGTCTACACCACCTACATCGAAACCACGCCGGAAAAACTCTGGCATGCGCTGACCGACGGCGACTACACCGAGCGCTACTGGTTCGGCCACCGCGTCGTCTCCGACTGGAAGGTAGGATCGCCCTATCGCTTCACGCACCCGAGCAGGCCGTCGCCGGCGGGCAAGGTTCTAATATCGGATCCGCCGAGGAAACTTGCCTACACCTGGGAGGCATGCACGGAAGAATTAAGGCTGGAGCGCACCTCGCGAGTGACCTTCGACATCGAGCCGCGCGGCAAGGTCGTCAAATTGACCGTAACCCACGACAATCTCGACGAAGGCGGCAAGACGTTACGTGGCATTTCCGAAGGCTGGCCGATGGTTCTTGCAAGTCTCAAGAGCTTTCTGGAGACCGGTCGACCGTTGCCTGCCGAGATTAAAGACGCCGCATAAGGAGCAATCCCATGCTCAAGCCCGAATTCATTTACGTGACCTATATCGAGACCACGCCGGAAAAGCTCTGGCATGCGCTGACCGACGGCGATTTCACCGAGCGCTACTGGTTCGGAGCGCGTCTCAGATCGGACTGGAAGGTGGGCTCGTCGTTCGAAATGGTGCGGAGCGACGGCACCGTCTCGGACGCCGGCAAAGTCGTCGAAGTCGACCCGCCACGACGGCTCGCCTATACGTTCGTGAACCTGTCGGACAAATACAAGAACGAATTCCCGGCACTGGCGACCTTCGTGCTCGAACCCTATGGCAAGCTCGTCAAGCTGACGCTGACGCATGAAGGTTTTGCGGAGGACAGCAAGTTCTACACCGGAATCTCCAAGGGATGGCCCGCCATCCTGTCGAGCCTCAAGAGCCTGCTTGAGACCGGGCAGCCGCTCGAAATCCCCTACGCTGCTCTCAAATTCGAAAAGTGAGCTACCGCAATGAATATCGACGATTTCAAGCCGATGACGGTCTACACCATCTACATCGCTTCCACTCCGGAAAAGGTGTGGGAGGCGCTGACGAGGAGCGAATTCAGCCGCAAATATTTCTTCGGCAATTCGGTCGAAGTCGATCTACGCGTTGGCGGCGCCTATATCATGCGGACGCCGGACGGCGCACCGCACATCAGCGGCGAAGTCATCGAATGCGTGGCACCGCGCAAGCTCACCGTGACGTTCAACGTCAACTGGCCGGAACTGATCGAAAAGCTCGGTCCGACGCTCGTCACCTACGAAATCGAGGAAGCCGGCGAAGCGGTCCGGCTCACCATGACCGAGTCGCACGACCGCACCCTCGATGACGACATCCTCTCCGGCGGCCGCCAGGGTTGGCCCGCGATTCTGTCGAGCCTCAAAAGCCTGCTCGAGACAGGAAAGGTGCTCTCCATCAAGATGGCGCCCCCGCAACGGATGCTGGCGGCGTTGAGGAAGATGGGCATCAGGACGCCGTGAGGTCCCGTCGTCCCCGCGAACGCAGGGACGACCATTTTCGTCACCATCGACGCGTGCTATCGTTCCGGCAATCACGTCGATCTCTCGTCCATAAAAACTACAAAGCGTTGCCCCAGGGAGGAATGACATGAAGCTTTACCTAGCTGCCGCGCTGTTGAGCGCGGCTTTCCCGCTCGCCGCCTCAGCGCAGACAACGCAGGATCTTGTCAATGACGGGAAGGCCCCCGGTGATGTGCTGACCTACGGCATGGGCCTGAGCCAGCACCGCTACAGTCCCGCAACGCAGATCGACCGCAACACCGTCAAGCGCCTGGTGCCGGCCTGGTCCTACAGCATGGCCGACAATCGAGGGCTTGAAGCACAGCCGCTGGTCAAGGACGGCGTCATCTACCTCACGGATCACGAAAAGACAGTTGCCGTTGACGCGCTGACGGGCAAGGAAATCTGGAAGGCCACGATCGAATATCCGGCTGAGACGACCAGAGTCGTTTGCTGCGGCATCGTCAACCGCGGCGGAGCGTTGTTCGACGGCAAGTTCTACCGCACGACCCTGGATGCTCACGTTATTGCCCTCGATATCAAGACAGGCAAGGAAGTCTGGCGCACCAAGTCTTCCGATCCGAAGGACGGCTATTCCATGACGGTGGCGCCGCTCGTGGCAAACGGGGTCGTCATCGCTGGCGTCTCCGGCGCCGAATTCGGGGTCCGCGGTTATCTGGAAGGTTACGATGCCCAGACCGGCAAACAATTGTGGCGAACCTATACGATCCCCGCGCCCGGCGAGCCCGGCTCCGAGACCTGGGCCGGCAATTCGCTGACGCATGGCGGGGGCAGCACCTGGGTGACCGGCTCCTACGATCCCGAACTCGATCTGGTGTTCTGGGGCATAGGCAACCCCGCACCCTGGAATCCGCTCAATCGCCGCGGCGACAATCTGCACACGAATTCGATCGTCGCATTCGCGCCGAAAACTGGAAAACCGGTCTGGTTCTATCAGATGACACCAAACGATCCGTTCGATTACGACGGTGTCAACGAACTCATTCAAGCCGAACTGACGATCGACGGTGTGCAGCAGAAGGTGGTCATGCAGGCAAACCGCAACGGCTTCCTCTACCTGATCGAACGCGCAAGCGGAAAGCTTTTGGCCGCAAATCCCTTTGTCAAGGTCAACTGGGCCGACCGAATCGACCTGGCAACCGGCCGACCGGTGTGGAGCGACCAGACGAAGATGATCGTGGAGAAGGGAGGAAAGGCGCGAATCTACCCTGCGCTGCAGGGAGGCAAGAATTGGGCGCCGATGTCGTTCAATCCGACGACCGGACTGCTCTATGTCAACACGCTGGATTTCGGCATGGATTACGAGACGCTGCCGGCCGAGCAAGTTGCCGACCTCAAACCTGGCCAGCCACACTATGGAGTCAATCGCCCAGGTGCCTATGATCCGGATCAGCGTGGGTATCTGCGCGCCGTTGACCCGCTCAGCGGCAAGTCCAGATGGTCTGTTCCCTTCAAGAGCCCCAATATCTGCGGCACGCTGGTGACCGGCGGTGGCCTCGTTTTCACCGGGATGATGACCGGCGAATTCCTCGCGGTCGATTCCGATACCGGGAAGATTTTGTGGCAATTCCAGACGCCATCGGGCGTCGTCGGCCAGCCCATTACCTGGGAGAAAGACGGCAAACAGTATGTGACTGTAACCAGCGGCATTGGCGGCGTGTACGCTTTGAAGTCCGGCGATCCCAATCTGGTGCACGTTCCGGCCGGCGGCACGTTGTGGACGTTCAAGCTGTTCGAGGAATACGCGCCCCAGCGAACCAGTTCGGCGCAATAAACAGCGTGATTTGAAGCGTCGTCGCACACGATGCGCATTCGAGGACATATTGGCCGACGGATGGTGTCGGTTTCGTTCGCGTGTTGGCTCCCCGTATCGATCTGTCTGGCCGATACGGCAAGCCCGGACGTCAAGGCGGGCGCGAGGGTGTATGAAGACTATTGCTCGTCCTGTCACGGCGAGGAATTGCGTAATACCAGCGGAGGAGTGACCTTCGATCTTCGGCGTCTGCGGCCTCAGGATCACGACCGGTTCGTCAACTCTGTCCTGAATGGGAAAAGCCAGATGCCGCCGTGGCGCGGCGTGCTGGACACTCAACAGATCGAATCGATCTGGGCATATATTCGCGCGAATGTCGACCGGTAGCGGTCGTCCCCGCCTTCACATCGGCTGTTGTCCGTTTCCGGCACAGTCAATCATGCCGGCGCGACGATGCGGCGATAAAGGTGCCAGGTCGCGTGACCGAGCACGGGCAGCGTGACCACAAGGCCGAGAAAGTAAGGCAGCGACGAGACGATCAGCAGCATCACAATGACAGCGGCCCATCCGATCATCGGCAACGGGCTCGTCACCACCGAACGCACGCTCGTGACCATCGCGGTGACGAAATCGACATCGCGGTCGAGCAGCAGCGGGAACGACACCACGGTCAGCGAAAACAGGATCAGCGACAGCGCGGCGCCGACGATGTTGCCGACGGCGAGAAACACCAGCCCCTCATTGGTGGTCAACACGACGGTGAGGAATTCGCGCAGGCTGGAGAACGAGGCGTTGAGCCCGATCAACAGCGCGATCAATAGACGCACCTGGTACATCCAGATCACGAAGATGAACAGGGTGACGAACGCCATCCAGCCGATCTCGCTGCGCGAGGTCACGGTCGACCAGATGGCGCGGACCGAGAGCGGTTGTTTGGCTTCAAGCCGCCGGCTGACTTCGTAGAGCCCGATGGCAACGAACGGGCCGATCAATGCAAAGCCCGCTGCGAGTGGATAGGCGAGATAGATCATCCCGAATGCTGTCAGGCAGAGCAGGATCACGATCCCGCCCACAGCATAAAACCCGCCGATTGCCAGACCATAAAGCGGCGCGGTCTGGAAATCGCGCAAGCCGCGCACCAGCGCTTCCGCGATGTCGCTGGGACCTATGCGGCGCACCACCGGATCGACCTTGCCGGAAATAGACGTCATCGGCCCCTCCCGAATCCTTCCGGCATTGACGCAAGTCTCCGACGATGCTGCGTTGATCTGCATCAAAATTTTTTGCGCCGTCGGGACGAGCTTGCCCGGCGGCGCGAAAATTCGCACGGCGAACGGCCCCGACCGGCTGGTCGGGACCGTCAATGAAATGGCCGGCTACCTCGATGCCTGCGGTTTGGTCCGCGGATCGTCCGCCGGGTTCACATAGTTGATGGCAAACGGTCCCTGGCCGTGGATTTGCACCAGGGTCGGGCTGGTGGTCCAGGCATAGTGGTTCATCTTCGCCGGCGCCTCGGCAAAACCGCCATTGGTTAGAAGCATCCCCTTCTTTTGGTCGAGCTTGTCGCCCATCCCGAGATTGAATTTCCCGTTCAGGACCGTAACCATCTCGGTGGTCGGGTGATTATGCGCCGGAACCTTGTATCCGCTGGGCAGTCGTAATCGAACGACATATGGGCCGTCCTTGCTCGGGTCGCCCGAAAGTACCGCGATCTGTGCTCCCTTCGGCAGGGCGTCCGGTGCTGGCCCCCATTTCAATTGCGAAGCATTGACAGGCATATTCATGTCTTCGGCGAGCGCACCGGTTGTGCCCGCGAGGAGGAAAATCAGACCAATTGTTTGTGCTTGCATGCTCGTTCTCCCGTTAAAATCAGTGGAGTGAAAACGAATGTGCCGCCGCAGACCAATGCCTGTTCGATGCTGGTGCAAAACGCCGCATACGAGCCCGCCATTGGCCGAGTAGCCTGCATTGTAGCGCCTGCGAGCTTACAGGAAACGGGGAAAGGAGCGTGTGAACGCATTCACAGGCGTCCCTTCGAAGGCGGGCCGCCCACCGGTTGCAAAGAAGTTCAATTGCAAGGTTTCGGTAAATCACGGCATCGCCGGAAGTGGTGTTGGGCGGCCGTGGTGCCGCGTCGTCATCGCCTTCCGCATAAATGAAATTTTAGAAAAACCGAAAAGCCCTGTTTGCGGTTTTGCGCGTTGCTCCTGCTGGAGCCGGGAGATGTCCGGCAGTCGCAAAGGTGATTGCGCACCGTATTCCGCAACTGCGCGGCATGCGGGTGACTGGCGCCTTTTGCCGGCGGGCCGTGGATGGCGCCGGGGGCCGAAAGGAGAACGATGATGACAAAAGGCGGATTAGCTGGAGCGGTCGCGCTTTCGCTCGCACTGGCAGGACCGGCCATGGCAGCCGGCGGTGGCCATGCAATCCACGGCGTGCAACACCAGGCCTACGGCTTGGGAATTTACAGAATGCCCGCCCAGGACTTCGACCATTTCGACTTCGGCATCGCCCGTCCAACCTATCACTCAGGTTGGGGAGGCCCATATGGCGACGGTGAATACCCGGGCACGATCGATGCCAACATGGGGCCGCCCTATTGGGCAGCCCGCTAGAGGCAAACCAAAATCACTCGGCCGCCAGCGACGCACCGGACCGCTTTGCGATGACTTCCCGGAATTTCGCCGCAAGCTCGTCGCAGTAGAGAGCCAGCCCCTGATAGAATGCGCGCTGCGGCCCCTCGCTCGCCTGCTGAGCCGCCTTCTCGTAATGCGCGGCTTTGCGCTCGTACTTCTCTAGTTTGGTTTGAAGATCGTTTGGCACGGCACCACTCCACGCGACACTAAATGTGGAACGAATGGTTGACCCGCGCTCCGTCCGAAACGATGACTGGCTTAAGGCAATTTTGTAGCCACCGTGCGGCTCGCTTTTGGCTGGCGCGGGGGTGCGCCGCAGTGACCTGATCCCGGCCGTTTCGGTCGCTTCTATCTGCCTTGTTCGGATGTGCGCGATCCGTTGTCCGGCTCACCAGGGTTCGCCGCGCGCGACGCCACCGCCAGTTCGCGCACTTTTGCCCGGATCGGCCCGAAGGGGCCGTATTTGTGCTCTTCCGCACTGAAACCGTCGGCGTAGGGGCCGTAGGGAGTGTCGATCGGCTTCTCCAGCCGGGCAGGAAAATCCTTGTCGAGGTTCGCCATCTCCGGTCGCTTCTGATCGATGATGTAGGCCGCTACATCGTAGGCCTCTTCATCCGTGAGCACCGGGGCGTTGAACGCGGTACCGATGGGCATGTTGTGCATCGCATAGGCCGCGGCGGTCAAAAGCCGACTCATTCCTGCGCCATTATTGTAGCTGTCGGCGCCCCAGAGCGGCGGAAACTGATATCCCGCGCCGGCCGGGGCGTGTTGCCCCAGTCCATCCGGGCCATGGCATCCCGCGCATACGTTTGAAAAAATCTCGGCACCGTGACCGAGATCGGCGGCGCGCGCCGGCTCCTTGATCCTCAACGTGCCGGCGCCGATGAGCTTCGCACCGTCCGGCACTCCGGTCGACAGCCAGCGCATATAAGAGGAAAACGCTCTCATCTCGCGGCTGTCGAGTGCCAGCGCCCGGCCGTTCATGCTGCGCTCCATGCAACCGTTGATGCGATCCTCGAGTGTGTCGACCGCACCTTCCCGCGCGCGGTACTGCGGAAACTGCCCCCAAACTCCGATCAGCGGCATGGCATAAGCTTGAGTCCCGCCGCGCAGATGGCAGTTTTGACATGCAAGATTATTGCCTGCGAGGCGTCTCGCCGGATCTGACACGGTTGGCCCGATCTCATTGGCCGTATCCGTGAAAAGCGCGAACCCGTATTTCACAAGCGCACCGAACGGATCGTCCGCGACCGTGGCAATATCGGGAGGTGACCAATGGGTGAGGTCGACATCACCGCCGCCCGCGACGGAGTTGCTCAAGCCGGCCATCGAGACCGTCGCGCAAGAGATCGCAGCGAGCATAACGAGCCACGAACGTTTCATGGCGCCCTCCGCATTTGATCTGGCTCACCGAAGCCGACGCCGGTTGACGCTCCCGCCATTCTTTCGGCTATGTTGTTGGTTCACGCGTCCGCATCACGGTGGCGACTTGCAAGGATACTACCCTTCCGGAGACTGTATATTGGAAAAATTATCGCCTCGCGAGAGCGATCAGCCCGCAGCCAAGGCCCCCTGGTGCGACCTTTCGCTCTACCGCTGCAAAGTTGGCGCGTTTAAGATGGTGCCGAGCAGGGGGCAACCATGAGACGGCGAGAACTCATTGCAGCGCTCGGTGCGGCGGCGGTCATGCCATGGGCCGTGCACGCTCAACAGCCGGGCCAATTGCGCCGTGTCGCGCTGCTTATTGGCGAGGCTACCGAAGACGATCCGGAGTATGAGAAACGTGCTTCAGCGTTGACGGAAGCCTTACGCGTGCTCGGCTGGACCGACGGTCAAAACCTGAGACTCTCGGTTCATCGCGTCAAGCCCAACGCCGCCGATCTCCGCAAGGGCGTTGCTGAGATACTTGCGGAAAATCCCGACGTTATTGTTTCGGGCGGAGGCACGACCACCCCGCCCGTGCTCCAGGCCACCAGCAAAATACCTGTCGTGTTCACGACGGCCGTCGATCCCGTGGGCAGCGGCTTCGTCGAGAGCCTCTCCCATCCCGGCGGCAACGTCACCGGTTTCATGCAATTCGATTACAGCACGGCCGGCAAGTGGCTTGAACTGCTCAAGCAGGTTTCCCCGGCGATCGTCCGCGTCGGTGTCATTCGGGACGCAACCGTTCCCTCGGGAATCGGGCAGTTTGCGGTGATTGAGTCGGTGGCCACTTCTCTGGGTGCTGATGTCATTCCGATCGGCACTCGCAACGCCGGCGAGATCGAGAACGGAATAGAGAAACTGGCGCGCTCAACAAATGGAGGCCTGATCGCAACGTTTGGCGCGACGGTGAACGGGCATCGCGAACTCATTCTCGGATTGGCAGCCAGGCATCGGCTACCCGCGGTCTATGCCAACCGTTCATTTGTCTATCATGGCGGCCTTATCTCTTACGGCTCCGACACGATCGCATCCACTCGACGCGCCGCCGGCTACGTCGATCGTATCCTGAAGGGTGAGAAACCCGCCGATCTGCCGGTTCAGGCACCTAATAAATACGAAGTCATCCTCAACCTGAAGACCGCGAAGGAGCTCGGGCTCGAACTGTCGACGACGGTGATTTCCCGCGCCGACGAGGTAATCGAGTAATTTTTTTACAGCAATGCGTCGGTTCAGGTCTGGTCCTTGCTTCAGCTTCGGACACGGCGTCGCGGCAGTCGCACCGTGAACTCGGTGAAGTCACCGACCCTGCTGTCGACTGCAATAGTACCGCCGTGCTGTTGGGTTATGATCTCGTAGCTTATCGATAGCCCAAGCCCCGTACCCTCGCCGGTCGGCTTGGTCGTGAAGAATGGCTGGAACAGTTTCTCGTAATCCTCCGGCGGAATGCCGATGCCGTTGTCACGCACCCGGAGCTCGACGCCTTCGCCGAAGTCGCGGGTCGTGACCGTCAGCGCAGGGCGGAATGCGCCGTTGCCCTCGCGGCTGCGTTGGTTGGCTGCATAGAAGCCATTGCCTATGAGGTTGAGGAGCACGCGAGTAATCTCCTGCGGCACGACGTCAAGCGGCGCGAGATCGCTGTCGAAGTCGCGCTCCAAAGCGACATCGAAGTTCTGGTCCTGCGCCCGGGCGCCGTGATAGGCGAGACTCAAACTCTCCTCGACGAGCGCGTTCAAATCGGTGACTTGCCAGTCGCCGCTGCTGCCGCGCGAATGCTGAAGCATTGCCCGGACGATACCGTCGGCGCGACGACCATGTTCGGCGATCTTTTGAAGGTTGCCGGTAAGCATCCTGATTATGTCGAGAATCTCGGCACGCTTCCCGCCGTCCAGCTCGCCAACCGCCTGCGCAGATGCCTGCTTCAGTTCGTCCAGCAGCTCGACCGATAGGCCGGCGAAGTTGTTGACGAAATTGAGCGGATTCTTGATCTCGTGCGCGATCCCGGCCGTCACCTGCCCGAGCGCTGCCATCTTCTGCGCATGAACCAGGCTTGCCTGCGCCGTCTGCAACTCGCGCAACGCCTTTTCGGCCGCATCGCGCGCCGCACTGATTGCCTCCTCGGCCCGCTTGCGCTCCGTGACGTCGGCAAAGATCAGCACGAAGCCACCGCCCGGCACCGGATTGCGGCGCACTTCGATGACGCGGCCATCGGGTCGCGTGCGCTCGATCCGCTGCTCTCGATCGGTTTCATGGAGGCGCCGGCCCAATTCGGCTTCGAGGTCGGCCGAGTACTCGCCGCGCTCGGCAAGATAGTGGAAATACTCGATATAGCTCGGCCGCTGGGCGAGGAAGCTCTCTGGCAGATCGAGTATCTCCTGGAAATTGCGGTTCCACGCGGTGAGCCGCAGCCCGCTGTCGAACATCACGACACCATCGCCCATGTTGTCGAAGGTAACGCGAAGCTCGGCCTGGCGGTCACGCAACTCCTCGAACAGCCGTGCATTCTCGATCGCGATTGCCGCTTGGTCCGCGAACGTCGAAACCAGTTCGATCTCCTTGTCCGTGAACGGATCGACTCGGATGCGGTTAAGACTGAAAATGCCAACCAGAGTCTTCTTGCGCAGAAGCGGTACGCCCAGCACGGTCCTGAAACCGGCGACCTTCTGGACTTCCGTGTAGGTGTATTCAGCGTCCTGCAATACATCGGGAATATGGACGGGGCGAAGCTCCAGCTCCACCCGGCCGGCTGTCGTTCCGCGACCTGGTGTGGGCGGATGACTGGTGAAGTATGCCTTAGCCTGCTCTGAAAGCCCACGAGTCGCGACCGGCTCATATATGTCGTCTCGCAGGCGAAACATGACCGCTTGGTCGGCGCGGCAGAGGCGCGCCACAGTCTCCACCAGCGTATCTAGCACGGTCGTGAGATCGACGGTGGAGCGGCTGATAATCTTGAGCACGTCGCCGGTCGCGGTGAGTTCATCCACCGAGCGCGCGAGTTCGGCCTGGCGGTCGCGCAATTCCTCGAACAGCCTGGCATTCTCGATCGCGATTGCCGCCTGATCCGCGAACGTCGAAATCAGTTCGATCTCCTTCTCCGTGAACGGGGCGACACGTGTGCGGAGAAGGCTGAACAAACCGGTCAGCGTCTCTCCCCGAAGCAAGGGCACTGCCAATACGGTGCGGAACCCGGCGACACGCTGCCCCTCTTGCCAGGTGTATTCGGGATCCGCCAGCACGTCGGCGATGTGAACAGTGCATCGCCCGGCCGCTGCCCGAGCGATCGCGGTGCCGCGGCCGGCGTTGGGCAACGGATTGCGCGAAATCCATTCCTCGCTTTCGGGCAAGAAACCATGCGAGGCAACCGAGTGATAGTGGTCACCCTGACGTCGGTACATTCGTGCCTGGTCGGCACGGCAGAGCCGCGCGGCGGTTTCGACCAGTGTGTCCAGCACCGTCTCCAGATCGACAGTGGAACGGCTGATGATCTTGAGCACGTCGCTGGTCGCGGTGAGCTCATCCACCGAGCGTGCAAGGTCGGCCGTGCGCTCGTGCAACTCACCCAGGAGCCGGGCGTTCTCCATCGCAATGACTGCCTGGGCAGCGAAGCTTTCCAGAAGCGCGACCTCTTTCTCGGTGAAGGGCCTCACCTCCGCTCGGGAAGCAGCGATGTAGCCGAGCAGTGCGCCCTCCCTGCGCAAAGGGATGAACAAACTGGTCCGGACACCAGCCTCGAGCGAGGCACGGGCCAGCGGATCGTCGATTTCGGCCCAATCCATCACTTGGGCAAAACGCGCGCCCTCCAGCAGGCGACTGTGCGGCAGGTTCGGACCCGGGACAAAGCCCTGGCGCAGGTGAGCTGCAAACGTCTCCGGAAATCCGCGCACCGCAACCGCACGGAACTTCCCGCCGTCATAAAGCAGCAAGGTGCCGAGCGCGACCGCGCAAAGGCTGTGCGCTTTTTCGAGAATCATCTCGAATACTGGCGCGAGGTCGCCTGGCGATGAATTGATGGCCTGCAGCACTTCCGCGGTCGCGGTTTGTCGCTCCAGCGCTTCGCGCTGCTCGGTCAGGAGCCGTGCATTCTCCATCGCGATCACCGCCTGAGCGGCGAAATTCTCCAGTAGCGCAATCTCTTTCTCGGTAAAGGGACTAATGTCCCGTCGGGCTGCGGCGATCTGGCCGAGCAGGCTGCCGTCCTTGCGCAACGGAATGAACAGCACGGTGCGGATACCGCCAAGTTCGAACGCGGCGCGGACTATCGGATCGTCGGCCCCGGCGCAGTCGGGGACCTGGGCGAAGCGCGCACCTATCAGCAACGGCTGGCTTGGGTGATTCGGACCCGGGACGAAGCCCTGACGCAGTCGATTGGCGAACGCTTCTGATATCCCGTGCACCGCAACCGCGCGGAACTTCTCGCCGTCATAGAGCTGCAGGCTCCCGTGGCTGACCCCGCAAAGGCTGTGCGCCTTCTCCAGGATCGCGTCGAACACCGGTGCGAGGTCGCCTGGCGATGAATTGATGACCTGCAACACCTCGGCGGTCGCGGTCTGCCGCTCGAGTGCTTCGCGCGTTTCCGTGATGAGCCGCACGTTCTCGATAGCAATCACCGCCTGGTCGGCGAAGGTCTTGACGAGCTCGATTTGCTTCTCGTTGAACGAGCCCACCTCGAAGCGGAGCAGGCTGATGACGCCGAAGGTTTGCCCGTCCCGAACGAGCGGCACGCCGAGCGCGGCCCTGAAGCCCAGAAGATTTTGCGCGCTCTGACGCTGGAAGTCAGGATCGGCAAGCACGTCGGGAATATGAACCGTGCAGCCGTCGACAATCGTTCGCCCAAAAATGGAGCCGCGATCGGGCTTGGTGGAGTAACGCGAAAAATGATCCTTCCATTCGGGTTCAAAGCCGAACGTCGCAGCAAGCCGATAATCGCTACCTTCGCGGTATCGTATCGTTCCAAGGTCGGCCTCGCACAGCCGGCAAGCGGACGCGAGTAACGCATCGAGTACGGTTTTAAGATCAAATGCCGAGCGGCTGATCACCTTGAGCACATCGGCGGTCGCAGTCTGCTGCTGCAGGGATTCTGCCAGTTCGTGCGTGCGCGCCTGCACCTCGTCGAACAGCCGGCCGTTTTCAATCGCGATGACCGCCTGGTCGGCGAAGGTAGTGATCAACTCGATATGTTTGTCGGTAAAAGGCTCAACTCTGCAGCGCGAGAGGAAAATAACGCCAATCGGAATACCCTCGCGAAGCAGTGGCACGCCGAGCGCCGTCCGATAGTTTCCGATGCGTATGATTCCGCTCAGCTTGTATTCGGGATCGGCTTGAATGTCAGGGATTTGGACCGATCGCTTCTCCAGCAAAACTCGACCGACCATCGATCCCCTGCCCGGCTTGATCTCGACGCTCTCGAGATATTTTACATTTTCCACCTTCTCCTTGGCTTTGCCGGGAATGCCGAAGCTTGCGGCAAGACGGAACGCGGTGCCGTCGGGCCGCCAGATATTCGCCATATCCGCCTCGCACAGCCTGGCCGCGGACTCGACGAGTGTCTGCAAAACCGCCCGCAGGTCGAAGGCCGAGCGGCTGATGACCTGCAGCACGTCGGACGTTGCGCTCTGCTGCTCCCGCGCTTCCTGCAGCTCGCGGGTGAGAATGCCTACCTGGTTTTGCAGGTCGGCGATGGATGGTGCCGCAATCGCGCGAGCCTTTGGCTTGATCGCGCGCCGACCCTTCACGGGTCGCTCGCTTCCACCACGTCGCTGCATTTCGCACCCCTCGGCTGGGTCACGACGAGGCCTGATCTTAGCCAAATCATGAGTTTACTGCTATGCCGGGCAGTCCGTTCGGGTCAGAACCAACGCCGCCTACCCCTCAAAGCCGCCAAACGCGCCCGCAGCAACTCAACGACAAATAGCAAAGGCGGTGCTTTGCAGGCGTGCCAGCCGCCTCAGTGCTTGCCGAATGCGCCGCGGTGCTCTTCCGAGAACACGTGCGCATAGAGGCTGGCGATCCACTGCTTGCCTTCCTGCGTGACCCGCAAATAGCGCAGCGCGTCGCCGATATAGGGGCGAACGGCCTTCCAGAAGAAGGCCGGATACGCCGCGCGCAAATCATCGGGCGACTGATAGCCGAGCTTCTTGCTGGCGCCGGTTTCGGAAAATTCGGCGAACAACGCCGAGGTCTTGCGCAAATAATCGATGTCCGCCAACTGGCCGATCAGGTCCGCAGCGCGAAGCAGGCCCGGATAATCCGCCGTCGAGGTATGCTGCTCGTCCTCTGGCACCGGAAAGCGCGTGTGCTCGATGTTGGCCTCGATCTCCCGCGTATCGATGTGGGTCAGGCTGGTCTTGCCGAAGCGCTCGCGGACGAAGAGCTTCGATCGCGTGACGTGATAGGGGGTCAGCGAAGCGTCGGTAGCTCCTGCCGGTATCGACACGACATCGCCTTTTTCGTTACAGACGTAATGCCCGTCGCGATCGCCCCGACATACGCCGCGCACATAGCCGATGTCGTGACACAGGAGCGAAATCGTGAAGTGCAGCCAATCGCGCGGGGTGACGCCGCCCTCGCGCGTGTGTTTCCCGCGCAAAATCTCCTGGCCGACGAGGGTCACCATGATGGTGTGGTTCATGTCGTGATAGGCAGCATCGCTGTCGGCGATGTTCTCGAGCGCCAGGCGCCCGACGAAGCTGATGATGTCCGGATAGGCTGGTTCGAGCACCCCATAGCTCTGGCGGTACATATCTCGAAGCTGCTCGACGAACGCCTGGATCACAATTTGCGTGGGATTGAACATGATCGCCTCCGATCCGGGAAACCGGTGCCGCTCGGTTCGGTGCCTATATTGCACCTTAATCGCTACGGCGAAATGGCAGCGTTCGACCGAAAGTCGGTATTTCAGGCCCGGTCGCGTAGATGCGCCTGGGTGGCAATGGGCGACATCGCAGATGTGCCGGCACGATCAAGACGTGCGCGCTCCAACAGCTTTCAGTGCAAGCTTTTCGGATCATTGACATAGATCAAGCTGTTGCCGAGCCGGACAATTCTACATTGACCGCGGACTTTCCAGGCGTTGGAGGGATAACCGTCCGACTCGCCAAGTCGGGCCGTGCTGTCGTGTTTCCAATCCACGCCTGCAGATACGTTCGATTGAAATATTTGCCTCGGAGGAACGTTAGCATGAGCATTCTGTGGACAATCATCATCGGGTTCATCGTCGGAGTGATCGCGAAGTTCATAATGCCCGGCAGCAATGAGCCTTCGGGCTTCATTCTCACGACCATTCTCGGAATTGTCGGAGCTTTCGTCGCCACCTACCTCGGCCAGGCGGTCGGCTGGTATAAGGCCGGAGAGAGCGCGGGCTTCATGGGAGCCATCGTCGGAGCGGTCATCCTGCTCTTCGTCTACGGTCTTTTTGCAGGCCGCCAGCGCGCCTGAAGCGGGAAACGGTGGCCGCGGTCTTTGAAAGCTTGCTCGAACAATCGCGGCCGCCGGCAGTGAGGCTCAAACGGCGCTGAGAGCGACCGCGCATCAACGTATTTCACCAGGGAGGTCAATTATGGAACAGATTCTGATTAACCTCGTTGCCGGTGCACTGGGCGGTTTGGGTGCGGGCAAAGCATCCCCGAATTTCGATCTCGGCACGGTTGGAAATCTCGTAAGCGGGCTCGTGGGTGGTGGAGTTCTGGGCCAGATCGTAACGCTGTTGATGCCGGGGGTGATTGCAGCCGCGCAGTCCGGAGACCTGTCGGCTTCAGGGATCATCTCGCACGTGGTTGCGGGCGGCGCCGGTGGCGCGATACTCACCGCGCTGATCGGAGCGATCAAGAACCGGGCAGCGGCTTGATGAGAGAGATCGCCCGGCGCATCCGGCTCTCCCGGATCACGATGGGACGAGGTTGAACTGTAACGGCGCGGAGCTGAGCTCCCTCTCTTTTTGCGAGAGGTGAATCGCGCACACCGACGTTACGATTAAGCCTCAAGCCATCGCGCTTTGGTGCGGCCCGCAATTGCTCCATCCGCCATCACAAGGACCGTGGGCGATTCGGCGGCGAGGGCAGCCCAAGCTGGTTGTCCCCTGGCTTCATCGTGATGCCGGTCTGCCCCCGAGCGGGCGGACTCGCGCAAGCCGGTCGTCGATCTTGCCTGGCATCGCCTTCGAGATGGATGGGCAAGGAGTCCAACAGGTTTCGACCTTCCTCCGTGTGCCATATTTACCGCACTACGAACCCATTCCACGAGCTCGACCTTTTTGCCGCACTCCAGACTCATTCCAAGGTTCACCCTCCATGCGCTGTCTGGGGAGACAACGCCTGGCAACTCGTCGCTTTTTTCTTCTGAAGGAGAAGTACCGTGAGAAAATTTCTGATTGTAGCGGGTGCAACGCTCGCCATGGTGACCGTCGCCGGCGCCGCCGACCTCCCCCGCCCACAGCCCGTTTATCAGCCGGCTCCCATCGGCAAAATGCCCATCGGCAAGGGCCCGATCGGGAAAGGCCCGATTGGCAAGGCTCCGGCACCGGTCATTTCGAAATACTGAACCCAGGTCTGCTGAAGCCGACCTTTAATCGTCCAGCAGTCAAAGGGCGGCGAACGTGGCAAACGGACTGACAAGGCTAGTGGTCCGATTCTAACATTCGCATCCCTTCTCAGCAGGCAATTT
>Ga0306925_10000651_pt1 | contig 26046 bp, 26 predicted proteins | sample flu12Cox44000176_FD_203755 | JGI IMG/M metagenome (GOLD analysis project Ga0306925, IMG submission 203755) | Lab enrichment of tropical soil microbial communities from Luquillo Experimental Forest, Puerto Rico - flux8day.12C.oxic.44.000.176 (v2)... | ecosystem: Environmental > Terrestrial >... | reverse complement strand
GGAGCCTTCGTCCCCTTGTCCGTTGGCATTCCGACGCCATAAGGTTGAGTGGGCGACGGCGTCTGATAGCCGGGCGGCGGGGCTGTCATGCTCGTCCGCGGCGGCTCGCCGGTAAACGGTGCGCTCTCGGGCCGCTGCGGCCCGACTGCGGACCACATCGATTCAAACCAGCTCTTTTTGCCGGTCATCTGGGATGCGTCCAGTGGTTTCATGGCTTGCTCGCCACTCGGACTCGGACCCGAGCTGGGTGTGGTCGTTGCACCCGGCTGACCCTTCAACTCGTCCGGGCGCAATGCTCGGCCGTCTTCCGTTGGGCGATCAGAGGACGAACGACTGAGCTTCGCCTTTTCCGCGGCTGCTGCCTCCCTGCGCCGTGCGACGTCGGGGTCCTTGGGCCATGCAGGGTCGCGCGCGGCCGCGGTTTCATTCTGCGGAGGCGGCAGGTTGCGACTAGGCGGCACCACCAAGGGTGCCCGCTCGCGATAATCGACGCCGACCTCACCGTTCGTGAAGCCCAGTTGTTTCATGAACTTTCGAAACAGCTTGGTATCGGCCGGCGCGTCGTCATCATCGGCGCTCTGGGCGAATGCGCTGCCCGCACCGGCCCCGATGGCCACCGCCACCGCCAAGGCGATGGCGGCCACGCGCTGCCTGCCCGGACGCCAGTTCCGCATGACCTTCCCCCCTCACGCAAGGCACCACGTGCCGCGTCCCCGCCGACTTTTGGCCGCCGATCAGGGCGCTTTTGCGGCACCTGGCGCTCAAGGCCTTGGTCACTCTGCCGCCTTGCGCATCGCCTCCCATTCGCGCAGCGCCTGCGCGTCGCGGGGAGAGACATCGGGATAGGCGGGATCGGAGCCGACGCTCGTGAGAATCTTCCAGGAGCGTGCGCATTTCTTCCCCTCTGCCAGGCGCACCTCGACCGCCACGCCGGGGACTTCATCAAGCCGGAATGCGGCCGGCGGACCCTCGCCTTCGACCAGGTTTGCCGCCGACGTGATCGACACCTCGGCCAGATCGATATCGACCAGGGCCGCGAACAGGTCGGGATCAGCCACGTAGACGAGCGGTGCGGCTTCGAGGGACGAGCCGATTCGCTTGTGCGCCCGTTCGATTTCCAGGGCTCCCGTCACCACGCGGCGCACAAGCCTCACCCTGCGCCATTGCTCGGCGAGCCGATCGTCGCGCCAGGAGGAGGGCGCACTTGGAAACAATTGCAGATGCACCGATTCCTGTGCGGATTCGGGTGCCAACGAACGATGCTCAAGCCACGCCTCCTCGGCGGTGAAGGGAAGCATTGGCGCAAGCCACATCACCGTGCATCGAAACAGATGGTCGAGCACGTTCAAGCATGCCCTGCGCGTCGTCGAGGAGATTGGATCGCAGTAGAGCGCGTCCTTTCGGATATCGAAATAGAACGCGGAAAGATCGCTGGTCATGAAGCTGTTGAGCGCGGCGAAGATGCGCTTGTAGTCAAAATCGGCATAGGCCTGGCGCACCTGCGGATCGAGCTCCGCAAGCCGATGCAGCATGAGTCGCTCGAGTGCCGGCATCTCGGCGACAGGGAGCCGGTCCTCGGCATTAAAATGCGCGAGCGAGCCCAGCATCCAGCGCAGCGTATTGCGCAGCTTGCGATAGGTCTCGATCGTGGTCTTGAGAATTTCCGGGCCGATGCGGAGATCATCGGCATAGTCGGATGCGCATACCCACATGCGCAGGATGTCGGCGCCGGACTGCCTGATCACGTCCTGCGGTGCCGTCACATTGCCCAGCGACTTCGACATTTTGTGACCGTCCTGGTCGAGGACAAAACCATGCGTGAGCACGGTATCGAAGGGGGCGACCCCGCGCGTACCGCAGGATTCGAGCAGGGAGGACTGAAACCAGCCACGGTGCTGATCGGACCCTTCGAGATACATCACGGTATCCTGGCCGCCGTCCTGCCTGCGCCTGACCTTGAGGTCTTCGCGCGTTTCGAGCGTAAAGGCATGGGTCGAGCCGGAGTCGAACCAGACGTCCAGGATATCGTCGATCTTGCTCCACCTGGCGGGATCGTGCTCGGGCACGAGAAAACGCGCTGCGGCGCCCTCCGCGTACCAGGCGTCGGCGCCTTCCTGCTCGAAAGCGCGCGCAATGCGCTCGTCGACACGCGCGTCGCTGAGAATGTCGACGCTTCCGTCGGGCTTCTCCTGCACAAAGACCGTGATCGGCACCCCCCAGGCACGCTGGCGCGAGATCACCCAGTCGGGTCGGCTCTCGATCATCCCGGTAATGCGGTTCTCGCCCGGCGCAGGCACCCAGCGCGTTCGTCCGATCGCAGCGAGCGCGCGGGCGCGCAGGGTGTCGCCGGGCAATGCCTTGCCATGCCCATCGGTAATCGGCTGGTCCATCGCGATGAACCACTGCGGCGTGTTGCGAAAGATCACCGGCTTCTTGGAGCGCCACGAATGCGGATACTGGTGCCTGAGCCGGCCGCGCGCGATCAGCATGCCGGCGTCAATCAGTGCCTTGATGACAGCCTCATTGGCGTCGCCTTTTTCGCCCTTGTCCGTGAGCACGCGCTTGCCCTCGAACCCGAATGCGTGAGAGGTGAAGCGGCCATCACCGTCTACAGTATAAGGAATGACAAAGCTGATATCCTTCGCGATCAGCTGGTTCCTCGCGCCGGTCCATACTTCGAAATCCTCTCGACCGTGCCCGGGAGCGGTGTGAACAAATCCCGTCCCGGCATCGTCATTCACGTGGCCTCCTTCGAGCAGCGGCACGGGAAAATCATAGCCCTGATCGAACCGTTTGAGCGGGTGATCGCATGCAATCTGCGCAAGCGCTTGCGGCCGCACATCCTGCACCTTCGTGTAAGCTGTGACGCGCGCCTGATGAAACACATCGGCCGCCAGCTTGTCGGCCAGCAGAAACAAGTCGCCTGCCTTTGCCCAATTCCCAATCGGCGCATCGACGACCTTGTAAAGCCCGTAGCCGATCCTTGAGGAGAAGCTGATCGCCCGGTTGCCGGGGATCGTCCAGGGCGTCGTCGTCCAGATGACAACCGCCGTACCTTCCGGCAGGGTGGGCGCAATCTCGCGCATAGATCCGGCGGGATTTCGTACCGGAAATTTCACCCAGACCTGGTCCGAGACGTAGTCCTCATACTCGACCTCCGCTTCCGCGAGCGCCGTCTTCTCCACCACCGACCACATCACCGGCTTTGATCCGCGATAGAGAGTGCCGTTGTGCGCGAATTTCATGAGCTCGCGCGCGATCTGGGCTTCGGCGGCGAAGTCCATGGTTGTGTAGGGACGGCGCCAATCGCCTTCCACGCCCAGGCGCTTGAACTCTTCGCGCTGAACCTCGATCCAGTGCGCTGCGAAGGCACGGCATTCGCGCCGGAACTCCACCACCGGCACGCTGTCCTTGTTCTTTCCCTTTGCGCGGTAATCCTCCTCAATCTTCCATTCTATCGGAAGCCCGTGGCAGTCCCAGCCCGGGACATAATTGGAGTCATAGCCCAGCATCTGCTGCGAGCGCGTGACCACATCCTTCAGGATCTTGTTGAGCGCATGGCCAATATGGATGTTTCCGTTCGCGTAAGGCGGACCGTCGTGCAGGATGAACTTGGGCCGCCCGCGCGCGGCGGCGCGCAGCTTCTCGTAGAGGCCAAGCTCGTCCCAGCGGGCAAGTATTTCGGGCTCCTTTTGCGGTAGCCCGGCGCGCATGGGAAAGCTCGTCTTGGGCAGAAACAAAGTCTCGCTGTAGTCGCGGGCGCTCATGGGGGCTTGGCTGCGGCGGTTGAGCTCTGATGATCCTGATGCGGCTTGATCCGGTTCTCCGGAGCGAGCCGGTGGTTCGGCCGGCGCCGGCAACCGGCAAGAAGAACACAGACCCCTTCTGCCAGATTCGTCTCGAGCGCGGCCGAGCCTACACTGCTCAAGCAGCGGTCTTCAAACAAAGAGAAAGCGAGCGGCACGCCGTCAGGCCGCCTCGTAGCAGAACGCGCGGGGGCGGGAAAGGTCTGCGCGGCCGATCCGCGGCTGTCCAGGGGGAAGACGTGGCATGCATTTTTCCGCCGCATGGGGGCAACCGCCGCAGCGAGCCCCCGGAGGTAAAGGAACTTTTTTCCTTGCGTCCGGTTACGGGCACGGCGAATGTCAAGGATCAGTGTGGAGCAACGACATGTCCAGTACCCACGGCACAATAAGAGATACCGTTCGAGATACCGTGAAAGACGCCAAGGATGCAGCCCGGGAGAGCGCCAAAGCTGCGTCGGAATCGAGCGCCACCATCCAGTCCGATCTTGAGGCCCTGCGCGGCGATCTCAGGCGGCTCACCGAGCAGATTGCCGATATTATAACCTCCCGGGGCAGCGCTGCTTTGGATCGCGCGCGATCGAATATCGAGGGAGTGATGGCGGATGCCACGGGCAAGCGGCAGGATGCCGTGAACGCGGTGCGGGAGGTCGGCGACAATTTGCTCGATGCCATCGACCACTCCCTGGAAAAAAGGCCATACACGACGCTCGCCCTGGCCGCGGGCATCGGATTTCTGCTTGGCGCCATGCGGCGGCGATAATCAGCGACCCGGCTTGGCCCGAAGACAACGGCACGCCGCCGGCACCGGCGATCGTTGCAGGCTGATCTGGCGCAGCGATGACGAGCGAAACAAATGGACGGCTGGCTTCGTCAATTTGCACTTAACGCGCAGCTGCGGGCCGGCTTGAGCGCGAGCAACGTGGTCTGGGCAGTCGTGGCTGCAATAGCTTCCACGCTGGCACTGTTGTTTCTTTTGCTTGCCGCGTTCGTATGGCTCTCCCATCGCTACGACACGATGACAGCGGGAGTTGTCCTGGGCACATTGTTTTTGGCGATCGGGCTGATCGCAATCTTCGCGTGGGCCTTGACGCGCCGGCGCAACATCGAACGCGCCCGCCGGGAGCTTGAGCTGCGTGGAAGCGCCGCCACAAACCTTTTTGATCCAAAGCTGATTGCGATGGGCTACCAGGCTGGACAGGCGATCGGCTGGCGCAGGCTCGCCGCGCTCGCCGGCGTCGGGCTGCTTGCGGCCGGGCTTGCCAGAGAGTGGCGCGGTCGCCAAGAAAATCCTGCCGACCGCAACACCGATTCTCAAAGCTAGCGCTCGGGTACCGGTTTTCGGAAGGGATCAGATGCCGGCGAAGTTCGGGATGCGCCGTTCGGCCATCGCCTTGATCCCTTCCTTGAAGTCTTCGGTCTTGCGCAGGCGCGTCTGTTCCGCCAGCTCGTGCGCGGTCGCCTGGCGGACGCGCTCGGCGAGATCGGCCCGCAAGGTCGCCCGGGTCGCCGCCACGCCGAGCGGCGCATTCTCGGCGATCTCGGCGGCAAGCTTTTGCGCGCTCGCGCGCACCTGATCGTGCGGCACAAGAACGTCCGCAAGGCCCATCCGATAGGCCTCATCTCCGTTGATCCGTCGGCTGGTGTAGAACATCAGCGCGGCATTGGTTTTTCCAATCACTTCCGGCAACGTGGTTGTCAGCCCGAAGCCGGGGTGAAAGCCCAGACGCGTGAAGTTTGCGCAGAAACGCGCTTGCGGGCAGGTCACGCGAAAGTCCGCCACCAGCGCAAGTCCAAGCCCGCCGCCTACCGCTGCGCCATGCACCGCGGCGATGATGGGCTTTTTCGTTTGGAACAGGCGCACCGCCTCGGTGTAGAGGTGCGCGACCGGTTGGCTCGCTTCCCCCGGTCGTCGTCCTTCCCGGTCGAGCGTGCTGCCATCGCCGTAATTCGCTCCGGCACAGAACGCCTTGCCTTGCGATGCGAGAACCACGGCGCGGCAGTCGGGGTCCTGGTCGAGCGCTTCCAGCGCGCCGGCGACTTCCTGGATCAAGGCAATATCGAAGAAATTGTTGGGCGGCCGCCGGATCTCGATGAGGAAGACAAACCCCGCTCTTTCGACGCCGATGTCCCGAAACGGACCCATGTGATCTTCCTCTTGCTTCGCGGTCAGCGCAAGCCAAGCCCGCGGGCAATGATGCTGCGCAGGATCTCGGTGGTGCCGCCTTGAATGGTGAGCTTGGGAGCGATCATGGTGGCGTAGGCGATCTGCTCCTCCAGGGTCGTGCGATTGGTTGTCTCCTGCTCCAGGAAGGCGGCAAGCTCGCGCACGCGCGCAGGTAGCTTCTGCTCCCATGCGGTGCCCAGATCCTTGACCAGGGAGCCCTCCACTACCGGTTCGTGGCCTTGTTGCAGCATGCCGCTCACGGACAGGGACATGCGGCGCAGCGTGTGCAGCTGGGCGACCAGGCGACCGAGGCCCTCGGCGCCCCGCAGGTCGGGCTTGCGCCCCAGCGCGCGCACGAGCTCGTTGAGCACGTAAAACGTCTCCAGGAACCGCTCGGGTCCGCTTCTCTCGTAGGCAAGCTCGCTGGTCGCCTGCTTCCACGCGCCGTCAATCTCGCCGAGCACGTGATCATCCGGTACGAATGCGTCCTCGAACACCACCTCGTTGAAGTCGTGCTCGCCGGTCATCTGGTAGATCGGATTGACCCGGATGCCGGGCGCGCCCATCTCGACGAGGAACTGCGTGAGGCCGTGGCGGCGGTTCTCCCTCGTCGGCGGCGAGGTGCGGAAGAGGCCGAGCATGTAATGCGCGACGTGCGCATTGCTGGTCCACACCTTGCTGCCGTTGATCAGCCAGCCGCCGCTCGTCTTCCCCGCCCGCGTCCGGGCCGCGAACAGGTCGGAGCCCGCCCCCGGCTCGCTCATGCCAATGACGAAGCAGAGCTCGCCGCGGCAGATGCGCGGCAGGATGTCCATCTTGATGTGCTCGGGCGCGTATTTGAGCAGGATCGGACCGCTCTGCCGGTCGGCGACGAAATGCAGCCGCACCGGCGCGTTCGCCACCCGGAATTCCTCGGTGACCACATAGCGCTCGAGAAAGCTTCGCTCCTGTCCGCCGTACCGCTTTGGCCACGTCATTCCGATCCATCCGCGCGCCCCGATGCGGCGACTGAGCTGCGCATTGGGTAGATCGCCGTTTCTGGGCCGGCTCGGGTCGAAAGTCCCCGCCGCGACCTCCTGCGCAATGAATGCGCGCACCTCGCGGCGCAGCGTCTCGCATTGCGGCGGCAGCCGGATCTGGTCGAAACGCAGATTGGCGGGCATGGTCACGCTCCCGGCCTTGCATTCTCGGTCGACCCGTGACGACGATCAATCATCCCGTCGCTTGAGAGCAAGGAGATTTTCTTGACGTGGATTCGTATCAAGGCCGGCTCGTTTTCATTCGTTGGGCGTCTGGAAACGGCGGCGGCTCCGCAGACCTGCGCCAAGTTCCAGACGCTGCTGCCGTATCGTCAGAAGATCATCCATGTGCGCTGGAGCGGAGAAGCCTGCTGGATTCCGCTGGGAGACCTCAATCTCGGCCTGCGTCATGAAAACCACACCAGCTTTCCCGCCCCCGGCGAGATTCTGCTGTATCCGGGAGGCATCAGCGAGACCGAATTTCTGATCCCCTACGGCGCGGTGCGGTTTGCGAGCAAGGTCGGCCAGCTCGCCGGCAATCATTTCCTCACCATCATCGAGGGGAAAGAGCAGTTAAGGCCGTTGGGCGAGCACGTGCTCTGGCATGGCGCACAGGAGATCGTGTTCGACAAGGCTTGAAAAACCGCTGGCGGTGGCTGCGCACAAAAAAGAGGGGCGAGGCAAACGCCTCGCCCCTGCGAATATCTGGCTCTGGCTCCGTGCCGGCTAGTGCGCCAGCACGACGAATTCCGTGCCCTGGCCGGTCTCGTAGCTGTTGCCGAGGTCGGAGACGATCAGCGAGGAGCCGGGAGTGAGGAGCTCGCTGATGCGGTCGACTGCCTCCTTCGGCAACTCGATCCGATCAAGCGCCTCCGCCGCGGTGGAGGCCGTCTTGGTCTCCACCACGACCGGCTTGGCCGGCTCGCCGCGCTTATGGCGCCCACGCGGCTTCTCGACTTCCTTTTGCGGTCCGCTCGAGACAACCGTGATCAGGTTCCACCGCATCCCGCTGCCGTCGGCCTTGGGTCCGAGCGCCGTGAAGACATGCGTACCCAGGGGGCGATCTCCCTCGTCGATGGTGACCGGCGTATCGAACAGCGGGACGAAGCCCTGACGCACGAACAGCTTATGCTCCTTGCGGCTCACGAACACCGCCACCTGTCCCGCATGCTTGACCGGCTGAGCGGACGACTTGCCGGTTGGCGCCGGGGGCTTGGGCGGATCCACGTCGGTGGCTGCGGGCTTCGCCGGCTCCTCCGATGCGGTCGCATCCACGGCGCGGGCATCCGTGGCGATCTGGCTCGATTCCGCGAACTGCAAGAGCCTGGCCTTCAGCTCCTCGGTGCTGGCCATGTCCTGGACCGAGGGTTTCGGCTTGGGCTCAAACAGCTTCGGATGCTCGAAATTGGTCGGCGTGAGCTCGTTGCGCGACACGATCACGCGAACTCCCAGATGGGTAGTGGGCCACAGCGCCGCGGCAAACCCGTGCGTGAGCCGAATGCAGCCGTGCGAAGCCGGATGACCGGGCACGACGCCTTCATGCATCGCAACGCCGGACCAGGTGATGCGCTGCATGTAGGGCATCGGCGCGCCGCTGTAGATATTCGAGTGGTGGTAGCGATCCTTCTGGATGACGCTGAACACCCCCATGGGTGTGGGGTGGCCGGGCATGCCCGTGGAGATCGCCCCCTGCGCCACCGGCACGCCATTGCTAAACAGCGTCACCCGCTGGGTGCCGATCGAGACAACGATCTGTTGCACGCCGTTCTTTGCCGCGCCAAACCCGTCCTTTTCCGGATTGGGCTTCTTCGCAGCCTCGCTGGTCTTGGCCGCCTTGCGAACGGCGGCATCGGCAGGGTGGCTTAGCCCCGCGACCAGGACCAAGGCCACGCTGGATAGGAGCGCCGCGCGCAGCGCCATGTTTCCCGGACGATTGCAAGCCGACATAGCGGCATTTCTCCTGTTGTTGCGCCAAAGACCTCGAAAAAATCCGCCCCTCGACCTGCCGGGCGAGCACATCACGGAAACAAGGGTGCAAAGGGAGGTTGCTTGTCCCCGTCGCGGTCCTCATGGGACCACCGCCATTGCTTTTGTCGCGCGAGCACGGCCTTCGGTTCACAAAGAAGCCACAATCGCAGGCGGCATCGAGGGATCTTATCTTCTCCTCAAGCACTGGCCCTTTTAGGGAGAGCCACGGGCTAACTTGAATTTAATTATGCGCTCGCGACCGAGTAAACTCACGAACATTCAATCGGTTATGCAAAGCCTCTTAGACCGTCGTCTAATTCGCAAAACTGCAACTTTAAATTGTGGTAGCAAATAATATCTAGCAAAGGGATTCCGATAACCAACACTCAAAGCGCATGACTGTCATGTCCGGTACGAGGCCGAGCGCACGCGCTGTGCCGGCCCGCGCCGGCACCAGGCTTTCATGCCAGGCGCCTCGCCACCGGCGTCATGTCAGAAGCGGCCGGTGTCTGCCCCATGCTGCTGCACGCGCGCGTGCTTGTGCGCGTAGTGGCGTCCGACAAGGCAGCCGGCAGCGGCGCCGAGCACCCCATGATGGGCGGCATAGTGACCGGCCACGCCTCCCACAACGGCTCCCTTGAGCCAGCCTTTGGCCGATGCAGGCGCCGCCATGGCGGAGAGCGCCAGCAGCATGGCCGTCAAAACTGCAAAATTTCTCATCGAATTACATCCTGTACTGTCTGAACCGTCCTGCAGGAAATTCACCGCGCGAGCGATTGTTCCGCAGCAGTGGCCGCGTGTGAGCCCGCCTGGCGCGGCGGTATCGGCATTGCCAATGCAAGCGACAGCAGCACGGTGAAAAAAAATCCAGGCATGATCAGATCGCATCATCGGGACGCCTCTTGGTCAGAAAACCGATCCCGGCATCAGTTATTCCTCTGCAGAGCAAATCGCTTTCCAGCTGTTCTTGAATTTATCGGCCGTAATCGCTGGAGGTCAGGAAAAAGACGCGCTCAGAGGGCGCAGCCATGACCTTACGCGTTCCTGAGCGGGAATCGGTCTCTGCCTTTGCCGTCGCAAGCTTACTTCTGCCGCGGCTGGCGCAGCTCCTCGCCCGCGGTAACGAGCGTCCCTGACCGCCTTGCCAGCACGCCCTCGAGCAAAGCGCGTGCCGCATTGCGCACTTCTTCCTGAACCGCGGCGTCGGCATCGAGCTCGTCGTGGCTCGTCGCATAGGGGTTCCAGTAACCGATATAGCGGTCGAGCTCGGCCACCGGCCCCGCAGGACACAAATGCATGTAGCAGAGCCAATCCGAGATTGAGCGGCGTACGTCCGTTACCATGGGATAGATCTCGTTCATCCAGTCGTGCGTCTGCCCGAGCGAATGGTTCGGATAGCACGAGCACGGCCAATGACAGAGCGCGGGCGCGGTCGAGAAGCATGCCTTGCAGGGATGAATGTTGCGGCCGTATTCCGATGCGAGCCGCGATAGGTCGAGGACTTCGAGCTCCATGCCTGGTCTTGCCTCGATGATCTCGCGCGCGACCTGCAGCAATCGATACGACTTCGACACCGTACTGGACGCGCTCGAAGCAGCGGCGTGAAGTAGATTAATAACGACACGGATAATGGACGTCACAAACTGGAGTGCAACAATGGGACGCAAATCTATCGGTGACCGTTTGAAAAGAAGAGAAAGCCTCAACAAAGAAGACATGCAACTCTACATGGCCGTGCAATCGGTCATAAACCGTTTCATAGATGAGCTTGCCCAACTGGATGCAGATACGGATGACATCGCGCAATGGGCGGCCATGGTGATGCCGACCTCAAAATCGTCGCTGACCGAAAGCATCCAGAAACAACGGGGTCGCAACCAGCGAAAGAAAGGGGCGAAGAGCTGACCCGTGCCCTGTGGCCCAAGCAGACCCTAAACGGACAAGCGGGCAATTGCCTCAGCGAAAACCCGCACTGCAGCGAGCCCCTGACGCGTGCTATCCTTTCCGTCGGAAGCACGGGAGGCATCGGCAGTGAAACGGCGCCAGTTCATCACCCTGCTCGGGGGCGCGGCGACTGCGTTGACGCGCCCCGCACGTGCTCAACAGTCCGAGCGAGTGCGGCATATCGGCGTCCTTACTTCGGGTGCCACGGCGGACGATCCGGACGGGCGGGTGCGTACGTCGGCCTTTCTGCAGGGCCTACAGCAATCGGGTTGGATCGATGGCCGCAACATTCGGATCGATTATCGTTGGGGCGCGGGCGATGCCGACAACATGCGCAAATACGCGGCGGAATTGGTCACCCTCGCGCCGGACGTCATCCTGGCCTCCGGCACCGCAACCGTGGCGCCCCTGTTGCAGGCGACGCGCACGGTCCCAATCGTGTTTGTTCAGGTCACCGATCCGGTCGGTGCCGGTTTCGTCGATAGCTTGGCACGTCCCGGCGGCAACGCCACTGGCTTCACTCTCTTCGAGTATGGCATCAGCGGAAAATGGCTGGAACTGCTCAAGGAGATCGCACCGGCCGTGACGCGGGCGGGAGTCATTCGCGACCCCGCGCAAACGGCCGGGACCGGCCAGTTCGGCGCAATCCAGTCCGTGGCGCCGTCGATTGGGGTAGAGGTGAGCCCAATTAACATGAGCAGCGCCGCCGAGATCGAGCGCGCCATAGTGGCCTTTGCGCTCTCCTCGAATGGCGGGCTGATCGTGACGGCGAGCGCGTTGTCGGTCGTGCATCGCGACCTGATCGTCAAGCTCGCGGCCCGTCACAAGCTGCCCGCGGTTTACTACCGGCGTCTCTACGTCACCAGCGGCGGGCTGGTCTCATACGGCCCCGATCTCGTTGACCAGCAACGACGTGCGGCCGGCTATGTCAATCGCATCCTCAACGGCGAGCACCCGGCCGATCTTCCGGTGCAGGCACCGACCAAGTACGAGCTTGTGGTCAACCTTAAGACCGCCAAAGGGCTCGGCATCGAAATCCCGCCGACGGTGCTGGCCCGCGCCGACGAGGTAGTCGAATAAGGGCTGCGCGCTCGCAATCAGCCTGCTTTAATGCCCGCGAACCTGATGACATTGGCCCACTTCTCGGTTTCATCGGTGATGAGCTTGCCGAAGTCGGCGGGCGAGCCAGCCAGCGCCGCGCCGCCCAAGTGTCCGGATGTGTGCAGGTTTTCGGACGCCGGCAGCACTGATCTCACCACGCGCTCCGGTAACCGGCGTCCGAAAAGCGCCAAGGCACGTTTGTACAATCCTGCCAGTTTTGAGTGGTCGACGGTAGTTCAGCGCGGCCCGTTGAGCAGCAAATCAGGGCAAGGCTTGAATGGGAATCGAGGCCGACCGAGTCAATTTGCCGCACAGGGCAGAGTATTTGCGGAAACTCCGCGCGGTCTGCGGCATTGGAGCGCTACGACGCTGCGCAGCATGCTCGGCAATCCAGCTTATATCGGTCGTGCCGTGCTCGGGCGCTCGCGCATCGTTGCGGCCGGACCGCGGCCGTGCTTGCTGCGGCGTAATTCGCCCTCGGTACCGAGTGCTATGCGGCGCGTTGCAGGTCCGCGCGAGGAATGGATCGAGATTGCAGTGCCGGCCCTGATCGAGCTTGGCATGTTCGAGGCCGCACAGGCGCAGCTCGCAGAGAACCGTAAGCGCAAGCGGTACAGCCAATCAGGTCCGCGTTGGCTGCTGCAGGGACTGACGGTTTGCCGCTGTTGCGGCTATGCCTACTGCGCGACGACTGTGCCCTCGCCAACAGATCGCTTGACGCGTCGGCACCATTATTACCGCTGCCTCAGCATGAAGGAACATGGGTTCAACGGCGTGGCCAAGTGCGGCAATCCAAGCGTGTGCGGCGACCGGCTTGAGCAGGCGGTGTGGGAGCAGGTGAGGGCACTGCTGGAAGATCCGAGCCGGGTGGCCGACGAGTATCGGCGATGCATCGGTCAGGCAAACGGCGAAGCGGGCCCGCTGGAACAGGGTTGCGAGACTGGAGCGCCAGATAGCCACGGTTCAGCGTGGCATCGATCGCCTCATCGACTGCTACGCCGGGGGATTCATTGATAAAGCTGAGTTCGAACCCCGCATTGCAGGGCTGAAGCTGCGCAGGTCTCAATTGCAGGATCAACAGCGAGCAGCAGTTACAGCTGCCAACTCCGAACGTGAGCTATCACTCGTTATCAGCCGACTGGAAGATTTTTCCGCCAAGGTGACCCACGGGCTCGATGGGCTCGACTGGCTGGGCATGCGTGAGATCATCCATGCCGTCGTCCGCAGAGTCGAGATCGACCGTGACAGCATCGAAGTTGTGTTCCGTGTACCTCCAAAGGGAGTGCGTTCCAGAGATCGGGTGGAAACCCCTCGCCAGGGTAATTTAATTTTGCAGGATTGTACAAACGCGCAGGCACGAAATCGCGTCGGGAGGGAGCGGGCTGCGGTGCCGTAGGAGGGCGCTGCGGCAAAAAGGCTATGGTCGCTGCTGGAAATTCACATTGGCTTGTCGCGTCCCGGCGCCCATGCATCCTGACTTGACACCCCTGGAGGGGGCGTAAAGAGAATGATTTCCTCGCCTTGAAGCTTGGCCTGGCCACCCCAATAGTCCGCCATCAGCCGTTGGTCGAATTTGGCTCGGGCATCGACTTCCTCAGGATCGCAGATCGTCCGGAGCTTGGTTTCCAGCGCACGCGTGTTGCCGCCGGCGCAGCCTTCTTCAACAAAATCGTGAATTTCATCGGGATCGCGTGACAAGTCGAATAGCTGCGCCGGCATTCCCACGTGATAGACAAGCTTGAGATCGCCATCGCGGAGCATAAACTGCCCTGCCTTGGAGCTTTGCGCGTGATATTCGGCAAACGCGACGCGTGAGGGCTCACGTCGATCGATGGTATCGAAGAGCGAGTGACCTCGCAGCTCGGCATCGGCCGGCAGCATTCGCGCGCCGACGGCATCGATAACAGTCGGGAAAAGATCGACGTGAGAGACGAGCGTGTCGATAACCTGGTTTTCGGGAATGCCGGGGCCGCACAAGATCAGTGGCACGCCGACCGACGCTTCGTACAAGCTGGATTTGCCGAGGAGACCGTGCGCCCCGAAGAGCTCGCCATGATCGCTGGTATAGATGATGCGCGTGGTCGCGAGCAGGCCAAGCTCCTCCACCACCTGCATCACCTCGCCGACGTTCTCGTCGAGATATGTGACCAGTGCAAAATACGCGGCAGCGATGCGCCGCAGAGTCCGCTCATCGGTCATGTCGTGAGTGCGTTCTATCCAGCGCTTGTGGCGCACTGCCGGGTGCTCGGGGCGATCGCCGGGACGGAATCGGTGTGGCAGGGGCATCCGGTCTTCCGGATAAAGATCGAACAACCGCTTCGGAGCAGCGAATGGCGGATGTGGGCAGGCATAACCGATGACCACAGCCCACGGTTTCGCGCTTGCAGCGGCGTGCTGGCGTAACCACTCGATCGCCTTGCGGGTGATTTGCCGGTCGTAGTCCTGGTAGTGAGAGCCACCGGGAGCCGAGCGCTTCGCGTAAAGGTCCCAGCGCGCATCATCAACGCCCGGCAGCTCGCTGTCGAAGCCGCGCAACAGATTTCGTACGGCCCCTCTACCGCCGTGCAAATGCATGCCCAGGAATTCTTCGCTGAACCCGTTGTCCTGCTCGCTGCTGCGGTAATGGAACTTGCCGATGCCCACGACCGTGTGTCCCTGTTCCCGAATTCGATGCATCCAGCTCGGAATCCTTGCATCATATGCGATGGCATTGTCCCAATATCCGGTTTGATGCGGAAACCGGCCAGTTGCCATCGCGGCACGCGCGGGAACGCACAGCGGGCTCGCTGTGTAGGCATTTCCAAAGCGGATACCGCGGGACGCAAGCTTGTCCAACGTCGGCGTCTTCACGATCTCGTGGTCATAACAGCCGAGAACTTTTCGGCTATGGTTGTCGGATTGAATGAGAATGAGGTTCGCTGGACTGGCCATGGTGCCCCTCGAGTCCAAAGTACAACCGTCTGCATATTCGAATGATATCGGAAAGTGATGGAGGAGGAAGATGTTTCGCACAGTAGGTGGGCACCACAACCTTTGTCGGGGAGCAACAATAGGGTTCCTCGCCGCGGGCATTTTGCCGATGCACGCGCAGAACTTTCCGTCCGGAAACATTACTATTGTCGTACCCGCCGCCCCCGGCGGAGGGCATGACGCTGTCGCCAGGGCGATTGGCCAGAAGCTCAGGGCGCGCCTTGGCGTCTGAATGTGGAAATTGTCGAAACGCTCCGGGCGATGGATGTTCAGGATGCACTCTTGGCGCAGGGCATTGAGCCGGTCGGAAGCACACCTCAGCAGTGAGAGGCTCGGCTTGTCTACCGCTGGGCGGCCGGCAATCCCGACCGTGTCCGGGATTTGGCATCGGAGATGGTGGATGCCAATCCCAACGCGATCCTCGCCATGACGACGCCTGCGCTATCGGCGCTGCGCCAGCAAACCCCCACGATACCGCTCGTGCTCGTCAATGTTGCTGATCCAGTTAACGGCGGCTTTGTCGAAAGCATGGCGCGCGTATGGGCATCTAAGCCTTTGCAACGGAACGTCTGCGGCTGGCATAAGCTGACTTAACCGCTGGCACATAGCCGCCAGTAGACTGCCGCCGGCGTACAACATTACTGTCGCCCGGCAAGCTCACAATTCAACGCCCGACGTGCTATTTCTCTGAACCGGGACGGTTCAGTCATTCCATACCGATGGGGTTCCCGTGCCGCGGGGGTGGCTTTCGGGCATTCTGGAAACCTTGTATCCTTTTGGTAAGCGGTCTTGGCTTCGGTTTTAGATTGCAGGAGGTCACGATGAGGTTTGATCTCGATCGGTTCATTGCTGACTGCCGCCTTGCCTTAGCTGCGGACCAATCGCACAAATCGGCCCGTGAAGTCGTCGCCCGCGCGGTCTCCGACCCAGGGAGCGTTCTCAAAGGATTGGGTGAGCCGAGGCGCGCCGAGGTCCAGAAGCTCTACCACTCAGAGGACTTGACGATTCTCAATGTGATCTGGGGACCTCGGATGACAATCATGCCTCATAATCATCAAATGTGGGCAGTGATCGGCGTGTACACAGGCCGTGAGGACAATATTTTCTGGCGTCGCACCCCGGGCGGCGAGAACGGTAAGGTGGAGGCCGCAGGTGCCAGGGCGCTGTGCGAGAAGGATGCGGAACCGCTTGGACGTAACGTAATTCATTCAGTAACTAACCCTATCTCTCGTCTGACCGGCGCGATCCACGTCTACGGTGGTGATTTTTTTGGTGCCGAGCGCAGCGAGTGGGACCCGGACACCCTTTTGGAACATCGCTACGATGTAGAAAAGAACGTGCGGCTGTTTGAGGAAGCCAATGCCGTCTTTGCGAACGGCAAGATGTAGGTGGACGAATTTACGTTTGCTGCCGTGCATGAGCCCGACCCGGCCCATCCGCTTGGCGAGCAGGACCTGCCGGAACCGCGCCGGCGTAAGTGTCGCGCCTATAAACTTGGAAGACATTTCAGATGGACATTTTGCTTAGCCCACCCGAAGCTGCGCTGCGGACGCGTGCCCGCGAATTTTCCGAGGATGTGGTTCGGCCGCGTGCCGCAGATATCGATCGGCTCGAGCAGTATCCGTGGGACATCGTTACAGCTCTCGCCGATGCTCGCTTCCTGGGAATGACGATTCCGGCCGCTTATGGCGGGCAGGGCTGCTCGTTCCTCGACGCCATTCTGGTTATCGAGGAAATGGCCAAGGCGTGCACAGTGACGGCTCGGATCGTGGTCGAGACGAACATGGGGGCTGTTTCGACCATCATGCATTATGGTACTGAAGAGCAAAGGCGTTTGGCGGCGGAACTGGTGCTTGCCGGCGACAAGCCCGCGATCTGCATCACCGAGCCGGATGCTGGCAGTGACACCACTGCTATGAAAACGCGAGCCGACAAGTACGGCGATAGTTATGTCATCAACGGCAAAAAGCACTGGATCACTGGTGCCGGCATCTCGCGTTTGCACCTGATCTTCGCGCGTGTGTTCGATGAGCGTGGCCAAGAGTTGGGGATCGGCGGATTCCTCGCAGTGCGCGGCCAGGTAAAAGGGTTCCGCTTCCCCAAACGCGAGCCGACTATGGGCCTGCGTGGCATGCCCGAGGGCGAAATTGCCTTTGAGGATCTCGAAGTGTCCGCTTCGATGGCCCTGAGACCGCCGTCCGGTTTCAAGCACGGCTTTGCCGATCTCATGAATGCCTATAACAGCCAGCGCGTGGGCGCCGGAACCGTCGCAATGGGAATTGCAGCGGGTGCGCTCGATCTTGCTTTGCAATTTTCAAAGTCGCGGGAGCAGTTTGGACGCCCGATTGCAGAATTTCAGGGCCTGCAATGGATGCTCGCCGATATGCAAACGCAGCTCACAGCATCGCGACTAATGCTCCATGCTGCGGCGCGCTCGCACGGCCCCTCCGGCAGCCCGTTCCCCGATCCCATGTTAGCCGCTCAGGCGAAAATCTTTGCCTCTGAAGCGGCCATTCGGATTGTCAACGATGCACTCCAAATACATGGCGCGCGCGGCTATTCACGTGATCTGTCGCTGGAACGCATGGCGCGAGACGTACGCATGTTTACCATAGGGGGCGGAACGGCACAGGTTCTGCGCACGCTCGTGGCGTCCAGGATGCTCGGATGGAAGCTGCCGCAGACGCGCAGTGGCTACAAGGAGATCGCGCCGCGTTCCGAAGCCGCCGAATGATTTTAGACAGGATGAATAGTGCGCGCGGATCGCCGTGGGATTTTCCACGCTGCAAACTGTAAGCGAAGGATTCCGGCAGCTGTCGCATTCTGACGCAGATACCCCCTAGCTGATCGATTCCATGAAACTTGTCATTCCGGGGCGCCGACGCAGGCAAGCTTGCGCAGCCTGCGTAAACTTGGCTGCGTGCGGCGAACCCGGAATCCAGTAACCTACGCCAGTGATTACTTGATTCCGGGCTCTCGGCCCACCCAAGTCGGCTGTTGCCGACTTGGGCACTAAGAGTGCTGATCTCGGGTAAACCCGAGATCAGCGGGCCTCGACCCGGAATGACGCAGCATATGATTCGAATTTCGAAATCGGTGCTCTAGCCTTTGCCTCCTGAGACAACCGCGCTTGCCGCCGGTAGGGGCGCGCTCACGGCGCATGCCATGTGAGGAGCATCACAGCCGTTGCTGATAATCATCACAGTTGGTGATGAACATCACAGACATGGGCTGCATGGCGCGATAGCAATCAGGCTGTCAGGATTTATAGGAGGCCTCGATGCTGCAGCGTCTCTCTTCCGAAACATCAGCCGTCAACGGTGTGCAGGCGGCTACGGAGAGCTTCAAAACTTTCAGCCGCTTGTCGCGCAAAAAGCGGATGCGGGCCTATGTGCTCATGAACCAGCATGGAAACGGTGAGGCCGGCGCCGAAAACGAGCAGGGTGCCGTCAACCTGCTGGCGGCGGCCGGTCTGCGCGCCGACGCGGCAAGCTTTGCGCCCGGCAAGGGCCAGGGCAAGAAGATGGCGCGGCGCGCCGTCGGCTCCGGCAAGTATCACATGCTCCTCATGTTCGGCGGCGACGGCAGCATCAACAAGGGCGTGCAGGCCGTGATGGCCGCTGACCACGTGCCGCTCGGCGTCATCTGCGGCGGGACCGTGAACCACGTCTCGCGGATGTTCTACGGCAACCACGACTCCAAGCAGTGGTGGGTGAACGTCCTGCGCCTGATGGAGTCGGCTGTGACCTCGGTCGACGTCGGCATCATCGAGGCGCATTCGGTCGATCTGCTCAGCGGCGAAACGAAGCGCGTTCCCAAGGCGCTGCGCAAGAAGGTGTACTTCCTGCTGTCGGCATCGCTGGGAGCCCATGCGACGATCGTCGCGCTCGCGCCGCAGCGGCTCAAGTACATGGCCGACCAGATGCTCCCGGGCGCCGGCTCCCTGGTGCTCCTGGAGACGGCGTTGACTCACCTGCGCGAGCTAAGGCCGTTTCCGGCGCGCATCGGCAACGGAACTCCGGCCGGCGGATGGTCCGGCGATGCGCGTGCCGTCATTGTCGCCAATGCGAATTATCGCTGGTGCGCGGACGCGCGGATCGACGACGGCAAGCTCGCTGCCACCGGTGTGGGCGGACTGACCGAGCTGGTGACGGGCGAAAGCGACCAGGCGGTGTTGAGCGAAAAGGAACTGTTCGCCACGGTGCCGTACGGCACCTATCTGGAAGTCGATGGCAGCCTGATCGATCTGGCGAGCGGCATTGCCAAGCAGCTGGGACCTGTCGGGTCGATCACCTACCGCTACCGCACGAGCAAGATCCAGATGCTCTTGCCGTACACGATCGCGCAGCCGCTGCTTACAAATCCCGTCATCGCGCCGCCCGAGCCGGCCGATGCGGCCCCGTTGGCCGGCGAGACCTTCTTCGCCGAGGCGAAGCCGATTTCAGTCACGGTCGAAGGAACGGCCTGGCTGCGCCGATCCTGGTGGGTGATTTACGGTCAAAGCGAGGGCAAGCCGCTGGCCATCCGCGTTACCGCGAAGGCCGACGTGGCGCGCAGCGGCGCGGCAAGCCCGGCAGGCCTGGCAGATCTCAAGCAGGGATCGATCATCCAGCTCACCGGCAAGGACCGGTCCTGGGGCATCAAGGCTCAGAAGGTTCTTATCTGACGGGCAATCTCCGACGAACCGGCGCGGAAGCATTACTGCCAGCTTCCGGCCTGCCGGCGAAATGGAATCGGAGAGTGCGGCAAGCTCTCCGCCGAACGCCGATCTGCGCGTCATGCGGCAGCTGATGCAGACGCTGATGCATGACTGATCCTTTGTTTGTTTCTGTGAACCGTTCCACCGGTTCCGCTACGTAGATCAGAATGGAATGTCGGAAACCTCCATCCTGCGGAGCATCAAAGCGGGCAAGATCAGCAGGAGGCGCGGGATGAGTTCGGCCAATGGGCATCGAGCCTTGTGAGCTGCATCGGGTTTACCTGCCCCTTCGTGATCAACATTCAAACAGCGCGGGCGATTCGCATCGAGGCGCCCCCTGGCGTGCTCTCGATCGCTGACGACGCGATCGAGCGAGCTTTCTTTGCTGCGCTGCAGGAGTCTGGTGGTGTTCGGGGCTGACAAAGCCTGATTCTGGCGCTATGTCCGCAATTGGCCGAAGCCGTATAAGCCCGGCAAAGCCGGATTCTCGTTTTGACCCCAGCGGTCACGAAAGGAATGATCATCGTGCTGCGTATTCGGAATTTTGCCTACTTGGCGATGCTGACGCTGGCCAGTGCATTTCTGAGCACGGCACTCGGCCATGCCCAGAATGGGCCGATCAAGATCCTAGTGGGACTTCCACCCGGGGGTGCCGTCGATCTCGCCGCGCGTCTTGTGGGCGAGAAGCTGCAGGCCAGCCTCGCCGAACCAGTTTTGGTTGAGAATAAGCCGGGCGCATCAACGCGGATCGCCCTGCAAGTCGTGAGGGCCTCGGAGCCGAACGGCCAGACGCTCCTCGTGGCGCCCGATGCGGTCGTCACCCTCTTTCCGCATGTATTCAAGGAGCTCGGTTACGATCCGTTCAAAGACCTGACGCCGATTTCGCAGATCCTGCACTGGAGCTACGGCTTCGCTGTTCCACAGGCTTCGCCGGCAAAGACGTTTGCGGAATTTGTCACCCTGGCGAAGACCGATCCGAAATCGGCGTTCTTTGCGTCGCCTTCAACCGGTAGTCAGCAGCACATCCTGGGCCTGCAGCTCGGCAACCTCATTGGAGTGAAACTCGACCATGTTCCGTTTAAGGGCGCAGCGGATGCCATAAACGCGCTCCTGAGCAACAGTGTTCCGTCCTCGATCCTGACTCTTGGCGAGCTGACCAACCTTCACCAGAGCGGAAAGGTTCGGGTGCTGGCGACCTTGACGACATCGCGCACGGCCGATTTGCCGGACGTGCCGACCTTCACAGAGATCGGCTATCCCCAAATGCAGGCGTCGGGCGCGGTCGCAATGTTCGGGCCGGCGGGAATGGCTCCCGAGCTGACCGAACGCCTGAGCAAGGCTGTGCAAGCGGCGCTCTCCGATCCGGGCGTCAAGGCGAAGATTCTCAAGATGGGAATGGAGGCCAGAAGCAGCACGGCGCAGGAACTTGATGACGTTGATCGGTCCGAGCTCGCGCGCTGGGGCGGTGTCGTCAAGGCATCAGGCTACGTTCCCGAGTGAAGCACCGTACTGACCAAAGTCTGCCGAGACGGCATGTCCGCACCCGGCCGAAGCCGACATAAGAGCCAAGGAGGCTACTTGGGGGTTTGACCCCAAGCGGTCATCTGCGGTTCTAGATTGGTGCAGTGCAAACAGACCATTTCGTCGCATTTCACCGGTCGCGAATTCCTGCTTTCATGCGCCTGAGTTGGAAGGGCTGAATTGGCGATACCCTAAGCTGGGATAGGGTAATGCGACGGCGCGATTTCGTTGCAGGATTTACCAGACTAGCAGCGGCGTGGCCGCTCGCGGCGGGCGCGCAGCAGCCGATGATGCCTGTCGTCGGGTTCCTCGACCCCGCATCGTTTGACTACTCGAACGCGGACCGTCTGCGGGCATTCCGCCAGGGCCTCAAAGACACCGGCTATGTCGAGGGCGAGAACGTGGCGATCGACTACCGCTGGGCCGAGGGCCAAGTAGATCGGCTGCCGCTGCTGGCGGCCGAATTGGTTCGCCGACAGGTCGCCGTGATCGCCGCGCTCGCAAGTGCCGTGTTCCCCGCTAAGGCGGCAACGACGACAATCCCCATCGTCTTCATCTCTGCCGAAGACCCGGTCAAGCTTGGTCTTGTTGCCAGCCTTGCCCGGCCGGGCGGCAATCTGACAGGTTTCAATATTTTCAATGACGAGCTGGTGGCAAAGCGGCTTGAACTCCTGCGCGAGTTGGTGCCCGGAGCAACTCGCGTTGCCGTGCTTGTCGATCCGACTAATGGCTTGGGCTCCGAATCTATATTGAGAGACGTGGAAGCGGCTGCTCGTGCCATGGGGCTGCAAATCCGGGTCATCGAGGCCAGCAGCAGCAGCGAGATCAATGCGGCCTTCGCAACTTTTGTCAGCGAGCGACCCGACGCGCTGTACGTCGGCGGCGGCCCCTTCTTCAACACCCGGCGGATACAACTTGCCATCCTGGCAGCGCGCCATTTGGTTCCCATGACATCCTCTGCACGTGCTATTGCCGAAGTCGGTGGGCTGATGAGTTACGGGTCCGACGTTTTGGATACGATTCGTCAGGTCGGCGTTTATACCGGTCGCATCCTCAAGGGTGCCAAGCCAGCGGACTTGCCGGTCGTACAGGCGAGCAAGTTCGCGCTGGTCATCAACCTGCAGACGGCGAAAGCGCTCGGCGTCACTGTCCCGCCCACTCTGCTCGCCCGCGCCGATGAAGTGATTGAATAATGCGACGGCGCGACTTCGTATTGCTGCTCAGCGGCGCGACCGCGTGGTCGCTCGCGGCGCGCGCGCAGCCATCTAAGGTGGCTCGAATAGGCGTTCTCTACATCGGCCTTGCAGATGCGGAGTCGTTCAAGAAGGAACTCCGGGAGGGACTGCGTGAGCTTGGCTATACAGAGGGGCAAAACGTTGCATTTGAGTTCCGCTCTGCGGAAGGCAAGTTGGATCGGCTTCCCGAGCTTGCGTCCGAACTGGTTCGGCTCAAGGTTGATGTAATTGTCGCGCTCTATGTCCCCTGCGCGCTGGCGGCGAAGGGGGCCACCCGTGACATCCCTATTGTGATAGTCGCAGCCGACCCGGTCGAAACCGGCATAGTCGCGAGCTTGGCACGTCCTGGCGGAAACATTACCGGCGTGTCTCTGATGTCTGCCGTGCTGATTGGAAAGTGCGTTGAACTATTTCGCGATATGCTGGCTACTACGCGACGGGTAGCCCTTCTCACTAATGCAGCAGATCCTTTATTTGCGAAGCTAATTCTCGATCAAGCTCAGCGTGCGGGCCAGATTACGGGTATTGAAATTCAGCCAATCACGGTGCGCGGACCCGACGAAGAACTTGAGGCTGCCTTTGCGGCTATAGCGAGTGGACGTGCGGAGGCTGTTGTCATTCAAGGTAGTTTGTCTACCAAGCGTATTGCTGACCTCGCAGTTGAGCACCGCTTACCGGCAGCCTCGACTACCCGCGGCTTTGCGGATGCCGGGGGCCTGATGTCATACGGCGCAGACGGCCCTGCCTTGTTTCGGCAGGGCGCCAAGTTCGTGCAGAGGATTTTACAGGGCCAGCAGCCGAACGATTTACCCGTAGAGCAGCCCACGAAATTCGAGTTGGCGATCAACCTAAAGACTGCGAAGGCTATGGGTCTCACGATTCCGGAAACTTTTTTGCTTCGCGCCGACGCACTGATTGAATGAAGCGGCGATCTTCGCTGCACTCCACGGCCATGTCCGCAGGTAGCCAAAGCTGACTGTAGCCCGGGATCATATCAGATCATGATGTTGGTCGTGCCGAATCTTCTAGTGACGCTGCAGATTATCATCTGTCCAATTGGCGTCGCGCAGCATGTTCGCTGAGGGTCGTTGCGCAAGGTATCCGGCCGAGCTGCGTCGGGGAACCGTATGCAACTCGATCTATTGAGGCGACGCGACGGGCTAAGTCACTGCCGATGACCGATTTCCATCGTCCATGGCCGCCGCCTTCCATTCGCGCGCCATTTGCAGGAGTCGCTCGCGAAGCACCTTATCATCAACGCGGTTAGCAAGTCGCACGACGCAGTCGCGCGCGTAGTCGTCCAATTTTTTGTCAGGAGTCGAGATACTCATGCAGCCCCCTTGCACGTTGTCCCTGCGTGAAAGGGAACAAAAAATCGGTCGCGCATTATGGCTCTAGTGAAATAATAAATGATCGTTGCACAAACCCCACAACGCGTGCCGTGCTGCGGTATTTGAAGACCGAGAGGAGCGGGAAGCGCGTTGACCGTTCCGAATGCGGTGTCCCCGGCGATTTGACTGGATCGAGAATGCCAACGCCGAGCCGCTCGAATTCGTTCATTGCAGGCTGGATGGATCGGCTGCAATAGCCTGATCCCCCGGTCCAAGCTCACCCCAAAACGCTGGTCAGCCTATGGGCTGAATCCGTGCTTGTTATTCCGATGGGAGTGGCGGCAATTCTCTTCGTGCCATTGGCCCGGTGACGTGCTGCTCGTTGATGTGCAGACCCGAACAGCAGCGGGCCGCCGATCGAGGCGATCCACCTCCCTTCGGCGTTTTGAAAGACCCTCGATTCAACGCATGACTGACGCGGGAGGGGAGCCCCCTTGGCCAGCCGTGACCGGTGATGACTGGTTTCTCATTCCGTACATCAGGACGAAAACAACAACTACGAATATGACACTGAGGGCGGCAACGGTTGCACCCAAACCCAATCCCTGCGGGCTGCCATGATAACGATTACGATAGGTCATTGGCGTTCCTCTGCGGCTGCGTCGCAAAGGAAACTCGGGCTATGGATTGCTGTTCCATACGCAAGGGGGTCATTATTGGATTGTTGTCCGTACCTAGCTACCGTGAGAATATCGGCCACCCGGCGACCCAGGGTTCGTACCTAATTGGCGCTTTGCGGGCCTTGGTATCCCACTCCCCTGCTCTCACACGCCAGCAACACGCGGCAACTCCATCGGCACAATCGCACCTAGCCGGTTTGGAATGGCCCCCTGCGAATGTTCAGGTTTGGTTGATCGTCCCTGATCTTCACTCGCGCCATGACTGCCAAATGGGGCGGACAATGAAGCCGAGCACTCCTATGGCAAGAATTGCCGCACTGACGACCAATGCCAGCGTCCGGTGGGCTTTAACCATTGTCAAAGCGAATCCGGCGAGGGTTAAGACTCGTTAGGGATTGGCCCGCTAGGCTATTCGCGTTCGGGCTAGCGGACGGCAGGATCACTCTCGCCGGATGGTTCTCGTGGGGTAGGCGGCATTGGCTGTCCTAGTGGTGGGGTCGGATATGAGTCGTGTCATTGCCGTGATCGCATGCGGCTTCACCGTGGCCGCGTGCTCTGCATCAACACCGAGCTTGAACTTTTTCAGCTCGTCACCGTCGACGGAGACCGTCGGGACCGTCTCCGTCCGGACGGAGACCGTCCGGTTCGAATCGAAGCCTCCGGGAGCCGAAGTGAAGACCTCGGCCGGGACCTGTCGGACGCCGTGTGAACTCAGCGTCCAGGAGGCCCCTGAGATTTCGGCGACGTTTGCGCTCGACGGTTATCAGCGGAAGACCATCTCCGTGCGCCAGCAGCCAAACTCGCCCAAGTTGGCGCCGCACTCGGTCTTCGTGGAGTTGCGCGCGGCTTCGGCGGGCGGGCGGAAGAAGCACCTCAAGAAGAAACCTCCTGCAGTGGCGGCCCGAGCAAATTCGCCCCTCGCATCGGCGGCCGCGGCCACGCCACCCGCTGCGTCTGCGGCCGCTCCGGCATCTTCGCCCGCGCCTGACGCAGCCCCCTCCGCCACCAATTATCCTTGGCCGAATCCACCCTCAGCCAAGTAAGCCGAGCTACTCGCCAAATCCGGTGGAGGTTTAAGATTTCGTGCCTCCAGGCGAGTCGCGTTCGAGGAGATCGGCACCAGGGTCGGGCTAACAGAAAAATCCACTCCGAACACGCCCCGGTCGGTCCTCGCCCCCTCCGCGGCGTTTCATTTTCACCAAGCCGGTTCGAGCGCGGGAGTCGGCAGGAATGACCCGGACGCGGCGACATAGTAAGCGGGTGACCGACGCGTATCGGCGCTGCTCATGACCACACTTGCCCAAAAAACCGTGGCCGAAGCCAGAATTGCGGCAGCGATACAAGATCTGCGCATGTAAGCCTCCCGAAGATTGCGAGTAAGAGCTTACGCCTGTCTCGGCAATTCGTTGTGATCTGGATCACAGTGCAGAAACAGGAGGCCACCGCAGTGTGATCTAGCGCACAATTCGAAGGACGACTTCCCACACCACAAGATGCCACCTGGGGAGTTCTAGAGCGTGTTCCGATGAACTAGACGCAGCGCGCTGTCACCTTTCCCCGGCCGAAGTCGGATAAATCCGACTTCGGCCACTTTAAGTGCCGAACTCG